>Ga0209211_10000363_pt1 | contig 96920 bp, 97 predicted proteins | sample RifGroA2_FD_183992 | JGI IMG/M metagenome (GOLD analysis project Ga0209211, IMG submission 183992) | Groundwater microbial communities from Rifle, Colorado, USA - Groundwater A2 (SPAdes) (version 2) | ecosystem: Environmental > Aquatic > Deep subsurface > Groundwater | place: Rifle, Colorado... | reverse complement strand
ATTAGATAGCCATTGCAAAAAACTGATTGGGCAATAAAGAGTAAACTCAGAGCAACGACGCAAGAGAGAAGCATTTTTTTTGATACCATTTTTTGGTACCTCCTTCTAAATAGAAGTTTAAGTTGAACTTAAAAAAACATGCTACCCCTTGCCTTCGCTACCATTGCCTTTTTTATGTCGATTTAACTGCCTACAAAGTATCACATAATTTAAAACTTGTCAATGGTTACAAATTTAACGAATATTGATATAGTTTTAATAAGCAAAAACCACTCCGATGTCCATCAAATCACTTTTTTTTAACAAAAAAATTTTAACTGCGCATTTGATTATTTTTTTTGTTTTTATCTTATTTTTGATTCTCGGAAATAGCCTCACCCACGAAATCAACCGCGACCAAAACCAATTTGTTGCCAGCGGCGAGCAACTCGCCCAAAACGGCCTCTTGCCATATCGGGACTATCCGTACTTTCATCCGCCGCTCGGGGTTTTGGTCTATGGCGCGCTTTTTAAATTTACCGGCTACCCGCTTTTGACCGCCACCATATTTACCGCGCTTTGCGCCTGGCTGGCGCTGATTATTATCTTTTATCTTTCCTGGAAACTTTTGGCCGGAGTCAAAACAAAATGGCGTTTGGTGATCTCAATATCCGCCGTTTTATTGTTGATGGCAAACCCGCTCTTTATTTTTACCACCGGCCGCCCTTGGAACCATGATCTGCAAATTTTATTATTGCTTTTGGCGCTCGCGAGTTATTGGCAGGCGATCAAAAAGCAATCCCTTAAATATTTGATCGCGGCGGGAATTCTTCTCGGCCTTACTTTAGGCACGCGGCTAACGCTCGCGCCCCTGGCTTTTTTATTGGCTCTTTTGCATACGCCCATCTCAAGTGCCATAAAAAAGTCCAAACAGTTTGTTTGGTTATCTGCCGGACTATTACTCGGTTTGATTCCTTCTTTGCCGGTAATTTTCCTGGCTCCCCGTCAATTTTTCTTCGGAAATTTTCAACACACTGCCATCAGTACAATTTACTGGCAAACGCAAAATTATGCCACTGCCATGACTTGGACCGGCAAGTTTATCTTCTTTCTCCAGGAAGTGTTGATAAAACCCGGTAATTTGGTGATTATTCTGACTTTGACGGTCGCTCTATTTTTATTGTCAATTTCTAAACGAAAAAATAAACAACTGCCACCGGACTTAAATTTGCTATTGTTACTTGTCGTATTGATGATAGTCGGCGCCCTAGTTCCCACTCCAACTTGGTACTGGTATTTTTACGGCCCGATCCCTTTTATAGCGCTATTGATCATAACAATCAGCGCTTATTTGATCAAAAATCATCCTCAAAAAACCAAACTGGTTTTGGGCAGTGTGGTGATTGTGACCTTAATCACCACCATCACCGCAATTCCATATTATAAAAAAAATCTGACTATTCTCACCCAGCCCAATCGCTGGGTGCCGCTACAAGTCCATAATTTTAGCCAAAAATTAAATAGTTTGATAACAACCGGTCCAGTCTTGACTCTAGCTCCGCTTTTTACTTTGGAGACCGGACTGGCAACTTATCCTGAGTTTACTGCCAGCCCATTTGCCTGGCGAGCCAACGCTCTTGTTCCAGAAAATTTTGGCCGGCAATTTAAACTTGTCGGGCCGAATAATCTTGATGATTTTCTAAAATCACGGCTACCCAGTGCAATCATAACCGGTTTCGAAGATCCAAAAATCGAAGCGACGATGATTGAGTACGCCAAAAAAAATAATTATCAACCCAATTCTTTGCCGGATAAAATCACTCCGTATCCGCTGACTGTCTGGCTTAAGACTAATTGATATTTTTTGACCCATTACTTTGCGTCCAATTACAAAATCGCCCAAACAGGCGATTTTTTAATTTCTTGGTGGGCTCGTGCAGGATCGAACTGCAGACCTCTACGATGTCAACGTAGCGCTCTAACCAGCTGAGCTACGAGCCCCGGGAAAAACAATTTTATATTTTATTGTTATCGATTTTTCTTTAAAGTGAATAAACCAGCTGCTCGCCCCGTACCCGAGCGAAGCGAGTGGTATGGGGAGCTACGAGCCCGAAAAAAACAATTTGATTATTTGACCGGTAATTTTAATTTAAGCTCAAAAATCGTATCTTCCAGCCGCAACATATTCCGCCGGACTTCTTCCATTTTACTGCGCAGTTTATTGTTTCGCGAAACTTCCAGATCCAAAAAATGTTCGTACAACTCTAAAATATATTGATGCACTTTCTCGGCTTCGGCCAAGTCTACTTTCGCGCGCGCCAGTCGAACTAATTCACCAGAAGTGTCGGCAATGCCGCCGATAAGCGCCTCGTGATCCAAATCTTCAGGCAAATATTTTAAAATTTTATTGCTGTTCTGTCGATAACACTCCAAAAAAATCAGTTCTACATATTCTTCCATCCCCTCGGCAACACTGCGGACTAAATACAAATCCGGATTGCGGCGCAAGGCGAGCAAGACTTTATCGACCAATTTTTTAATGACCGCGATTTCGCGCGCCGGTTCTTTACTTTGATGATGCAAAATTCGGTGAATCAAGCTCTTGGAGGAGCGTCTGATTTCTTGCGACAAAGTCGCCAATGCCCGCCGCTCTTCCTCGAATTTCCGGTACCGCGTCTTTAAATTGTGCCAAATGTTGTCCATTGAAAAGGGGATAAAACGTCTCTATTATAGGGCGTAAAGCCCAAATAGTCAAATTGACGCGCCTTTCAAATCTTGCTATATTTTCTTTATTACTTCCAAGATGAACTACGCTTCGAACAATTTTGATACTTTTGGCAATCAGCCGCAACAGGTCTTCCATGAGATATGGCGCCGGAAAAATGACCATAATTTTAAGCTGGAAAATAATCAAACAAAACTGGGCTTAATCATTGAAGGCGGCGCGATGCGCGCCATCATTGGCAGCGGCTATTTGGTGGCCATGCAGGAATTGGGGCTCAATGATATCTTTGATTATATTTATGGCACTTCAGCGGGCGCTTTAGGCGGTGCCTATTTTTTATCCAAACAATCTCCCTACGGCATTACAATTTTTTTCGAAGACGTTAACAACTCGGATTTTATCAGCTACCGATCAATGCCGCCGTTTATGAATATTGATTATCTGATGGACGTGATTCAAAATAAAAAACGTTTGGATGTCAAAGCGGTCAAACATCATCCAACTAATCTGTTGATTACCGCCACCGAAGTTAAAAGCGGCGAGGTACATTACTTTTCCAACCATGATGATAATGTTGATTTACTAACCGCGCTCAAAGCCAGCTGTGCATTACCGGTTTATTACGACAAACCGGTTAAAATCAACGGGCATTCTTATCTCGACGGCGGGATTGTCTCTTCTTTACCGGTTTTAAAAGCTATCAGCGACGGCTGTACTCACATTTTAATTCTGATGACCGACGGCAAAAGACGCTTAAAACGGCCGCCCATTCCTTTCTGGTACGAACTCTGGCATTTGCGCAAATACGGCCGGGGATTTGTCAAAGATTATTATGGCAGACAAAAACATTTTCGCAATATTTTAGAGGTTATTGAAGGCCATCACCCTGATAGCCAAAATATAAATATCGCCGCGTTGGCACCACATGACATTGACCTTTCCGGGCATACCACTGATGCCAATAAATTAAAAAAAGCGTACCAGCTAAGTTACCAATACGCCATCAAACTCTTTACGCGCTATTAAGTAAGTTAATAATGCATAAATTAAGCTTCATCCTACCCTCCCCCGAAGTACATCGAAGGAGGGTTTTTTACATAATTATTGATTCATCTGTAAATGATACTTGACAATATTTTTATGACGTGCTATATTTGATTGTTCTTTGAAAATAAAACGATTTACAGTATTACTTAAGTATGCTATAATACCATTGTAAAATAAAATTTACAATAATATGAACGCTCAACTACTTAAATTAATCACTACTCTAGGCTTGGCAGATAAAGAAGCTCGGGTCTACTTGGCAGTTTTGGAATTAGGTACAGACATGGCCAGCCGGATCGCCGAAAAAGCGGAGGTTGATCGCGTGAATACTTATAATATGTTGGCGTCGCTTAAAAAGCGCGGATTGATATCAGAAGTGGAACAGAGAGGGGTCAAGTATTTTGCGGCCGAATCCCCGGAAACTTTGCTTGCGCTTGGCGAGGAAACAAAAAAAGCGATTGACACGAATCTTTTAGATCTTAAATCTCTCTTGCCAGAATTTCTTTCGTTGTACAAAACCGGCGCGGTACGCAAACCCCGGGTACGATTTTACGATGGCCAGGCCGGGCATTTGAATGTATACGAGCAAATCTTAAAAAACCAGCCCAGAGAAGTGTTGATTATCTTAAATTACGAAGAACTGACCAAAATAATTGATGCCGAATACGAAGCAGACTGGATTAAAAGAAGAATCGAGTCTGGCATCAAACTGCGCTGGTTGGATTTTGACTCGAAAATGATGCGGGCCGAACGCGCGGATAGCAGTTCAAAACTGCGTGAAATAAAATTTGTGCCTGATGAGTGGCGACGTAGCGGCGGCATCTTTATTTATCAGCACAAATTCATCTTCCTTTCCACCACCAAAGAATTTATGGCCGTGGTGATCGAGAACGAGGAATTTACCGCACTGGCGAAAATGATGTTTGAGCTGCTATGGAAATTTGTAGGAAGGTAATTTCTACTTCTACCCGTCCCTCTTTTTCTACCCCGTCTTGACGGGGGTTAAGATAACTTTTTAACCCCTCTCAAGAGCAGGGTAGAAATGGGTTCTACCTTGGTTTTGACAATGTGAGGAGGTCAGTAAAATGGAAAAAAAGGAAATAGAAGCTGTCTTAGAAAAAGTCTTTTTCAGCATGCAAGCGGACAAAATCAAAGAAAGTGAACCTTGGTTTTGGCCAAAATATTATGAAGAAAAAGGCAGATATTGGTTTATGGTCAAAGGGCATGAAAAGTCTCATATCGCCATTTCTTTCCATTGTGGCAAACTAGAGCTTGCGTCAAGCCATCCCCCATGCACTATTTTCTGTGTCTTAGAGGTGTCTCAAGTTGGTCCAATATATGAAGCAATAGCAAGAGTATCTGGATCATTTTTATTAAGGAGTTCTTTTTCTAGAGCCATCCATGATATTCTTGATCTTGCCAACGAATTGTTATAGTTGTGTTCCCCCTCCCTTGTTCACCATACGAACACGGGAGGTTTTTTGTTTACGCCTTTTCCCGTCCCAAACTTTGCGCGAGGATCATTTTAATTAAAGACTGATAAGGTATATCTTTTTGATGAGCAGTAGTTTTTAGTCGATTTAGTAACCCTTCTGGCAACCGCAGGGATATAGTTTTTGTTGATGGTTTTAAATTGGGAAAAGAGGCCAGCTCAGCTTTTGCCCAATCCAAATATAAAGTGGAGTCAGCTTTTGCCCAAAAGTCGCGTTCTTCATCTTCGTTTTTAAATTTAGGAATCTGTTTTAACTTTTTCATAAATTATTTTTTCTTTTTTATTCATTTGCCGAGCAGAAATAATTCTAATTAAGTCTCGGCGCAAAGTAAACGCCACAAGTAATAATCGGTTATAATTAGTGCGGCCAAGAGCGTGGAATCTTTTTTCCGCTCGAGAATGTTTTTCATTTGAAAGGAATAACAAAGGTTGATTGAAAAACACTTCTTCGCACTCATCATTTGACACTTGATGCTTTAGCCAATTTTTATATCTATTTCCCTCATCCCAATCAAAACCAGCAAATTCTATTAAATTTAACATAAGTAGTAATGGATTTGATGTATATTTATATAATATACACAAGTAACAACTGTGTCAAGCGGCAACTCTATATCTATGCATTACGAAGCAAGCTATCGCCATAAGCGTATCAATATGCTACGATATAAACACTTAAAATGATATGGAAAATGAACAAAAAATGAATCAAAAATTCATTCCTGTCACCATAGACAAGAGCCATTTGGTGACTATCGGCGAAAAACTGTATACGGAAAAAATGAGCTTTTTACGCGAACTGGTCAATAATGCCTATGATGCCGACGCGACTGAAGTTAGGATTAATGTTGCACCAGAGACCATTACGATTGCCGATAACGGTAGCGGCATGGACGAAAACGGTTTAGTCCAGTATTTTAACATTGGCTCTTCTTTTAAAAAGGGTCATGACCAGAGCTCAGTATTCGGCAGGCAGAGAATCGGCGAGTTCGGCATCGGCAAGTTCGCGGTTCTGTCGAGCTGCAAGGTATTCATCGTGGAAACCCAACAAGCAGAATTCCGAGCGCAACTGGTCTTTGACAAGGAGACTTGGTCGCGGCACCATGATTGGCATGTCAACATAGACATATTTCCAAAAGACACAAACCGGGGCAATGGCACTACTATCATCCTGCGCAATATTGACGGCCAGTTCCAACTGCCGAAAATTCGCCGTTATTTGACTGAACGTACGCCAATCAACGCGCCTAATTTCTGTATATTTTTGAATGGAGAAAAGGTTACAGCTGATATTACTGTGGGCAGACAACTGCCTTTTCATCACCTTATTCAATACGGCATTATTATCGGACAAATTGTTATAACCCCGGCCAACTATAGAAGCGAAAAAATGGGAATCGCGGTGCTAGTGAAAGGAGTATTGATCAGGTACGAAACTTTCGGCTTGGAAACTTCGCGCAAGTGGGGCGTAGCTCGAATTACCGGCAAAGTCAGCGCTGATTTTTTGCCTATTACCAGCAACCGCGACGATTTTTTGCGGGATTCGCCAGAATTTATCGCCTTTACCGAGTTGATGAAAAAAGAAATTGTCAAAGCGTTGCATCTAGTACGGCAGGAAGGCGATGCCAAAGCTAATGCCCAAGCCGCCAAGGTATTAAAAGAGGCACTACTTAAAATAGGAAAAGCCATGAAAAATTTTAAACATGCTTTCCCTCCGGCCCAAGTGCCGATGGGCGAAGCCGCGCCGCCAGGATTATCTAAAACCGGCCCGGGTTACGAAATTTCTAAAGCAGAATTCGTGGATTTTCAAACTAACTTGGATCCGGAAATTCAAAAACGCCTGCAAGAAAATAAAAAAAAGAAGAAAAGCCGTGGCCGACCAAGTGCCATTTTGGGCAACAAATCCATAGTGCGTACGCTTAAGGTTGCCAATTTGGACATTGCCGTGCGTCTGGAACATTTGGGCGGGGACGACGAGTCTATGATCGCCGGTGGCGTAATTTACATCAACCTCGACCATCCGCTCTATCGCACCTACCAGAAAAATGACGACCAACTTACTCAGCACATTGCCAGAATTTTAACTAAAGAACTTACCCTCCAAACCGGGATCAAAGATGCCGAACAAGCGTTTGCTTTACAAGCCGGACTGCTAGCCGACGCGCTTAAAGACAAAGGCGCATAACTAAAAAAAAGAACCGTAGGGAAGAAACCTGACGGTTATGTTCATTTAAGTCGCAACTGTGACCAATTCGTCTTAAAGTGAACGTACTCTTGGGACCTTTTTAAAACGCATGATCCCGTTATGGGTTTATTTAAACGATCTCTACGTTTCTTTGCGAAACGTCACTTGGGCTTTTATACCCGACCCAGCTAAACTGAGTTTAAAAAAATCGAGCAAAAAATGAGCATCTGAGCACCACACCGACGCATGAACTTAACTAACAATTTGTTTTTAATACTGGTAATTACATCCGACCATGGCAATACTTAAGAACGGATCTCTTGCCGTAAAAAATGTGTCGAAATATTCCACAAATTGTAGGTATGAATCCTCCGGAAAAAGAAAACCTTCGAATTCAAACGGCCCATCTACGCCGCGCCTCGTCACTAAACGCAGAATATTGGTTTTTCCGTCGCCAGACTTGCTTCTGAGCACTTTTTCTGATATCGGAAATCCACATTCATGCAAACGATCTTTGCGCGACAACATCTCACATAATGAGTCGAATCGTCTTTCCTCCCATTCCTTATTCAAATTAAAGGAAAATTCAAGAAAGAAATCATCGAGTGTAAAATGAACGCTCATTTTATGTGATTCCTCAAAGGGCAACAGGCAATCGTACGGAGTACCGTAACGTACGTCACCATAATGGTAACGATTACATTCATACTCATAGTCTACGACCACAGTATGAAATTGCTCTGCTTTGAGCGTCTGTTGCGTAAGTTGCTCGAATATCTCGGCATCCATACCGCTCACGGCATCGTGCCTGCGGCATACTCGCCTAAAAAGATTCAATGCGCTAGGCTCTTCAATATAAAACTTGCAATAAGAGCCATAATCTAACTCCTCATAGCTGTCCTGCCAGATACCGCTCGTGCTTTCCAAAAATGGAACAACATGAGCGACCCCTTTTCCACTAAACCTTACTTCTCGATCCTTTAAATCACGCGCTTCTTTAACTGCAAACATCTTTCTTCCTCCTTAAAAGAGGTTACAAACTAGAAAATTGACAACAATAGGCAAAGGATAACATAAATTTTCTATCCTGTCAAGCCCAAACCCAACAAAATACCCGCAGAACGCGGGTTTTGTCGTAATTATTGCGTCAATTTGAATCAAAATAACTCGTTTATAACTCCTTTAAAGTCACTTGGCCGTCTTCCAGCCAGGCAAACATAATTCCAACTTTTAGATCCGGAAACGAAGCGCCGACAATCATTTTCGCTTGTTTAAGCTGTTCGGTGTGGAACTTTAGCTCTTCGGATTTTGATTGAAAACTGGCCGAACCGCCATAAGCGCCGCAATCAAGGTGATTGATCAAAATCACGGCATTAATATGATGTAATCTCCGGGCGATTTCGATGTTCTCCAAAATCCAGTCGCGCACTGCCGGCTTCTCCGAGGAAATCAAATACTTAACCGCGCCGGCATCAGCCTTTAAATCAAAAGTTTTGATGCCCCGCAATTTTAACTGTTCCACTACTTGCTCATGGAACCGAAAATCCATGCACATTAAAACCAAAACTTGGGAGTTGTGCGATGATTGATCAGACATAAAAATATATTATAAATGACGTTGCGTTCGCTTTTTGCGGGCGACCCGAATGCGGGTCAGCGACCGCTCCAGTAGCGCCGCCGCTTCCGCAAACTTAACATCATCACGTTTAACGTTATCCATCAAATCCTTGGCTCGCTTAAGCGCCTCTTCAGCCCGCTTAACGTCGATCTCTTCTACATGTTCGGCCGCGTCGGCTAAAACCACCACTTCGCTCTTGGGCCGGACTTCAACAAACCCGCCGGTAACAACATACGGCGTCGTCACTCCAGCAACTTTTATTTGCATCTCTCCGGGAACTAAATTAGCGACGAGCGGTATATGCCCGGGTAAAATTGTAATTTCTCCCATTTCCGTGGTTAAAGTAACGCTGTCAACCGGCGCTTGATAAACCGTCCGTTCCGGTGTTGTAATTTGAAAATTTATTTTGGACATAACTATTTGACCTCATCAATGCCGCCTTTTAAATAAAACGCCTGCTCCGGCTTGTCGTCATGGCGCCCCTCTAAAATTTCTTTAAAGCCACGAACGGTGTCTTTAAGCGGCACATATTTTCCAGGCGTATTAGTAAAGGCTTCAGCCACAAAAAAGGGCTGGGATAAAAACCGCTGTATCCGGCGCGCCCGGCCGACCGCCAATTTATCGTCATCAGATAATTCTTCCATCCCCAGAATCGCGATAATATCCTGCAAATCTTTGTAACGCTGTAAAACTTTCTGCACGCCGCGGGCGACCTCGTAATGTTCGTTGCCGACGATGTTCGGATCCAAAATCGTGGAGGTAGAATCCAGCGGATCAACTGCCGGATAGATGCCAAGCTCAGCTAAAGACCGCGTTAAAACGATCGTTGAATCAAGATGCGAAAAAGTTGTCGCCGGCGCCGGATCTGTTAAATCATCAGCCGGCACATAAACCGCTTGAACTGATGTAATTGATCCTTTATCAGTGGAGGTGATGCGTTCCTGGAGTTCGCCCATTTCGCTGGACAACGTTGGTTGATAACCGACAGCCGAGGGAATCCGGCCAAGCAACGCTGATACCTCACTGCCGGCTTGGGTAAAACGAAAAATGTTATCGATAAAAAGCAAAACGTCGGTCTTTTCCTCGTCGCGGAAATACTCAGCTAAAGTTAGTGCGGTTAAACCGACGCGGGCGCGGGCGCCTGGCGGTTCGTTCATTTGGCCAAACACGAGTGACGTTTTTGCTAAAACGCCAGACTCCTTCATGTCGTAATAAAGATCATTGCCTTCGCGCGTGCGCTCGCCGACGCCGCCAAAAACCGAGAACCCGCCATGCTCTTGGGCGATGTTGCGAATCAATTCTTGAATCACGACTGTCTTGCCAACACCGGCGCCGCCGAACAGCCCAACCTTGCCGCCTTTGATGATCGGCGCGATCAGGTCGATGACTTTGATGCCGGTTTCTAAAATTTCCGTTTTAGTTGATTGCTCGGTAAAAGTCGGTGCTGGCCGATGAATGGGCAGACGCACTGCCGCTTTCACCGGTTCGCCTTCGTCCAAAGGCTCGCCCAGTAAATTAACCATCCGGCCCAGAGTCGATCGGCCCACTGGCACGGTAATTGGCGAGGCCAAATCAACCACTTCGCTTCCGCGTTTTAAACCATCAGTCGCGCCCATGGCCACGGTTCGCACGGCATTGCCGCCTAAGTGAGTCGCCACCTCTAAAACCAGCCGTTCGCCAGCAACCATCACTTCTAAAGCATTATAAATAGCCGGAAGTTTAGTCGGGAATTCCACATCCACCACCGGGCCGATGACTTGGGTAACGTGACCGACGTTAGCAGTTTTTGTATCAATTTGTAAGTTATTTTTGTCCATAGATTCTTGATATAATTTTTAATTCTTAATTTTTAATTTTTATTAAATTTTTAATGAATTAATTTCCAATGTTTAAACATTTTAGAATTGATTAGAAATTGAAAATTAGAAATTGAAAATTTTTACGTTACCGCCAGCCGGCCGGCCGAGATTTCACAAATTTCCTTGGTGATTGAGGCTTGGCGCATTTGGTTATATTCCAAAGTTAAATCAGAAATAATGTCAGCCGCCGCGTCTGTCGCCGTCTTCATCGCCATCATCCGCGCCGAATGCTCAGAAGCATTGCTTTCCAACAAGGCTTGATACAACTGCAGTTCCAGCAATCGGGGCAAAAGTATTTCCAAAACCCGACCAGGCCGCGGCTCAAACTGATATTCAAAATTTTGATCAAAAAAATCCAACTGAGCGATCGGCGCCTCGACTTCGACTCGCCCTAAATTATCGGTCCGCGATATCTCCCATAACTCCTTTAGACTGGGAAACGGCAACAACTGCTTAATTTGCGGTTTTTGGACGAGCGAGGAGACAAAATCAGTATAAACCAACCAGGCTTGATCATACTCACTGGCAATAAATTTCTTGATAATTAAAGCGCTTAGCGGCAAAATATCCGCTACTTGCACGTTGATATCGACTCGTTTAAAATCAGCCGCCACTCTAAGTTGATTCTTAACCATTGCTTCAGCGCCTTTTCGCCCGATCGTTAAAACATCAATTTTGATGCCAGCATATTGCGCGCGTAGGCGTTCGATGTGTTTTAAAGCAGTTGCAATAATCTGATTGTTAAATGTACCGGCTAACCCGCGATTTGATGATAAAAAAATTATTGCCGCTGATTTGATTTCCAACGGCCGTTTAAGTAAAGGATGCTCTTTAGCTTCCACCTTGCCGGCCAGATGATTAATCATGCTCCAGGCAACTTCAGCGTAAGTTCTGCTCCGTATTGCCTGCTGTTGGGCTCGCCGCATTTTTGTGGCCGCGACCAACTCCATCGCCTTGGTAATTTGGCGAGTATTTTTTACTGATTTTATTCGGCGTCTGATGATTAAAGTATTGGCCATAGTTTCTTAAAAAATTTGAGGCAAGTAAAAAAATTATTCTGTGACGCGTAACCACACTACCACAACCCTTTTGTATTGAATGTCGTAATTGCCGCGACCAATTTTTTCTCGGTCGCTTCATCCAATTTTTCTCCAGCACGAATCGTCTCCAGCATTCCGGATTTATCGCTCGCTAAAAACTTATTAAACGCGGCTTCCCAGGCGCTGACTTTATCCACCGCAACTTCGTCCAAATAGCCGTTCGTCACGGCGTAAATTACCGCCACTTGATTCTCAACCGGAAACGGCGCGTATTGTTTTTGTTTCAAAATTTCCACGATGCGCTTGCCCAATTCGATGCGTTTTTTTGTCGTCGCGTCCAAATCAGAAGAAAATTGGGCAAAAGCCGCCAATTCATTATATTGCGCGATATCCAAACGTAATTTTCCGGCAACTTTCTTCATCGCCGGCAACTGCGCTTTATTGCCAACGCGCGAAACCGAAAGCCCAACATTTAAAGCTGGCCGAATCCCTTGATAAAACAAATCCGCTTCCAGATAAATTTGGCCGTCAGTAATGGAGATGACATTAGTCGGAATGTAAGCCGAAATGTCGCCAGCCTGCGTTTCGATTATCGGCAACGCGGTTAAACTGCCGCCGCCGTATTCTTTGCTCATCTTGGCCGCGCGTTCCAGCAAACGGGAATGCAAGTAAAAAACATCACCCGGGTAAGCCTCACGGCCTGGCGGTCGCTTAAGCAAAAGTGATATCTCGCGATAAGCCACGGCGTGCTTGCTTAAATCATCATAAACAACCAGCACGTCTTCGCCCTTGTCCATAAAATATTCTCCAATCGCACAGCCGGCATAAGGCGCGATGTAGGCCATCGACGCCGGATCAGAGGCGCCAGCAAAAACCACGGTCGTATACTCCATGGCGCCGTATTCCTCAAAAATTTTCACAATTTTGGCGACTTTTGATTCTTTCTGCCCAATCGCCACGTAAACGCACTTCATATTTTGGCCTTTTTGATTGATGATCGCGTCAATCGCCAGCGCGCTTTTGCCGGTCTGGCGGTCGCCGATAATCAGTTCCCGCTGACCTCGGCCGATGGGAATCATGCTATCGATGGCTTTAACCCCGGTTTGCATCGGCGTGTCAACTGATTTTCTGGTGATTACCCGCGGCGCGATTTTTTCCATCGGATAAAATTTTTCGCTGATGATTTCTCCTTTGCCGTCAATCGGCCGGCCAAGAGCGTCCACGACGCGGCCAACCATTTTAGGGCCAACCGGCACTGATAGAATCCGGCCCGTGCCGCGAACCGTGTCGCCTTGCTTGATGTGATAGTATTCGCCCAACACCACCGCGCCCACCACGCCTTCCTCTAAATTTAAAACTACGCCGGAAATTTTCTCCCTGCCCTCAACTTCGAATTCAACCATTTCCATGGCGCCGACTTCTGCCAGCCCGGAAATACGGGCAATCCCGTCGCCCACTTCCAGCACCCGGCCGATTTTCTCCAGCTCCACCTTGCCATCAAAGGCAGTAATTTTATTTTTTAAAATCTCTAAAATTTGTTCTGCTTGCATAGAAAGTAATTTTTAATTTTTATTTCTTAATTTTTAACTAATTTTTAACGACATTGACTGCGTGAAAGATCATTCAATAATTTTTTTTACGAAGCCGAGCTTAGGGTGAGACGAAGCCGAACCCCGACCGAAGGGAGTTTGAGGCAAGTAAAAAATAATTATTGAATGATCTTGCTTGACATTAATCAGCTTATTAAACTGTTCCTTAACTTACCCAACTTCCCGCGCACACTGGCATCCACGCGCGCATCCTCTGTTTCCACTATTACACCACCCAGGATCTCCGGCCTCACTCGCGTTTGAACAACTAATTTGGAACCTATCAAGCGTTCCAATTCTCCTTGAATTTCCGCTGTGCCCCGATCTTGACTGGCAAAAGTTACCCGAACGGCTTTAACACCGCGTTTGGCGCGATCATACTTAACAAACTCACGGGCAATTTTAGTAAACCATTCTAGCTGGCCCGCTTCTTTTAATAAATTCGCGAAATTACTCAAAATTTTCTCTTGAGTTTCCTGGGAGGCATTTTCGCATGTTTCCCACAATGCGCGGGCGTATTGTTTAGCAGTAGTTTTCATAATGATTACTTACCCTGCATCCCTCTGTGGTGCAGGGCTTACTCCTTTTGTTCAACCTGTTTTAAACTTTCGGAAATCAACGCCGCGTCTTTATTTTTATCCAGTTTTTCCGCGATAATCCGCTCAGTCGCGCTAATCACCAAATCAGCCAACTCAGTTTTTACGTCAGTAATCATCTTCCGCTCTTCAGCTTTAATACGCGCCTCGGCCTCAGTCATCAGCATACTGGCTTGTTTTTTCGCTTCAGTTAATGTTTCTTGTTTCATGGCCGCCGCCTGCGTTGCCGCCTGATGCAATACTTCAGCATAATCTTTTTTGGCCAATTCTTTCTGCTCCTTTTTAAATACCTCCAACCCGGCCACTTGTTCTTTGATTTTTTCCGCTTCTTTTAATGATTCATCAATTTTCTGCGCCCGATTTTTTAAAGCGTTAGTCAAAGGAGTCAATACCCATTTCCATAAAACCAGCAAAATCACTCCAAAATTAATCAACTGGGCAATAAATAATTTCCAGTTGATGCCTAAAAGCTCAATCACATTAGTTGATTTTGCCGTCTCGCTAGTCTCTTCGGCCGCGTGAACGACGGAGATGAAATCAATCATAAATTGATGACGGTCAAACTGTCCCAAAACTCGTCTTGGGGCAATTTGTCATCCCGACCGAAGTGGAGGGATCCCTTATCATCAAAAGCGATTCCTCGACTGCGGTCCGATTGAAGTCGGACCTTCGCTCGGAATGACAAACCACGGTCAGTCTGACGCGACCTATAAAATAAACGTGATTACCAAAGCATAAATGGCAATCGCTTCGGCGAAAGCCATGCCTAAAAGCATCGGCACAAACAGCTTGTCCGCTGATTCTGGATTGCGGCCGATTGATTCCATGGCTTTGCTGGCCGTCTTACCGATGGCCATTGCCGGCATCATACCTCCAACCGCGATGGCGAAAGCTTTGGCTATAGCAATAATTGCTTCTGATTCCATATTTTTCTGATCTCACCACTGCACAAATAAAGGCTTGCGCTTCCATTCATGCGAGGCGAGTTGGTCCGCTTTTTTCTCGACTGGATTTTTATTTATTTAAAGTCGGATACTAAGCAAGAAATTTATCCCGCGACTGATCACGTTATGCGAAATTGATTGTCGTGACTGGCCATGGCTTAAATTCCTTTTTCTGTTTTCAAACTAATGCGCCTCGGCGTGTACTTCCATCGTCGCCACCGTTAAATACACTAGTACCAACATCGAAAACACTGTCGCCTGCACAACCCCGACAATCAGTTCCAGCATCATAAACGGTAGGGGCACGATAAAAGCCATTAAAGTACCCATAACCGTCAGCAAAACCTCACCGGCAAAAATGTTACCAAAAAGCCGCAGGGATAAACTTAAAACTTTGGCGGCTTCGGAAATTACTTCGATCAAACCGACAAAAAGTTCGATCACTGCGACCAAAATTTTAGTGGGATTAAAGCTCCGAATCGCCTGCCACAAACTGCCTAATTTGATAAACTTATTAGCGTAACGGAAAAAACCAATCGTCATTATGCCAACGATATGGGAAACAACCACCCCCAAAACAGCCATCGCCAGCGTCGTATTCAAGTCCGTAGCCGCCGGACGGAAAAGAGGGATAAATTCGCGCACCCCGTGTTTTACCTCCCAAATGCCGATTGAGCCAATGCCAGGCAAAAGCCCCAGCCAGTTGGAAAATAAGATGAAAAAAAACAGGCTACCGACAATCGGCAAAAAACGCAATGTTTTTTCCCGGCTACCGGTAACCTGATCAAAATACTTAAATAAAAACTCCAATGCGCCCTCGGCAAAATTCTGCAATTTGCCCGGTTGCTCGCGGCATGACCGTCGTAACAAGAGTCCGATCACTAAAAAAAAACCCAACGCAATCAACGAATTAATCATCGTATTAGTTACCGGGAAACTTCCAAGATAAAATATCGGTTCCGCGGACAAAGGAGGTAAAGTCATAAAGGTTTTTCTTCGTCTTTTTGAATTTGATTGATTTGATGTTGTTTATTTTGATCGTCTTGACTTTTTTGAGTCATCGAGCGAAAAATTTCCGCAAATCGCCGACTGATCCACAAACTGGTCACGGTAATCGCCAAAAGCATGCCAACGATCTTAAACACCGCTCCAGTTGCCAAACGCGTATCAAGATATTTGCCTGTAAGCCCCAAAATCACAATCGGCAGAGCAATAATAAAACCTAATTCCAGTGCCAAAGACACGACCGCCCATCTAGTTACTACGCCTGCTTTTTTCTGCTCCATAAATGCAACAAAGTCAAAATAATTTATCGATTTTAGCACAAATATCAGACTTTGCCAATACTCGAGATTTTTTGAAATTTTTTAAGCCTTAGCCACAGCGCGAAATTTGACTGCCCTGCCTAAAATCAGCCAAAAACCGAAAATCACGGCTGTGATCACTATTCCCAACATCAAGTCGCTGACGATATTCTTTGAAATCAAAAATAACTCACCGTTCCATAAATGATCAATTACGCCAAACAGCGCGCCACCGTAAAACATCAAATTAAGCCACCAAAGTTTACTGGCTTGATTCTTGCGAACCAAAATTGACGTCACGACCGCTCCGGCCAAAGGCGCTACATAACACATATGTTTTCCTAGCCTAGATAATTGATGATTTCGGCACCAACTCCAGGCAAAATTAATTTTGAGCTTCCGTAGTCATTATAAAGCATAAACATTAGCCTGTCATCCCGAACCCCGTCAGAAATTTCATTTCTAACGGAGTGATTGAACGGCCAATGGCCAGCAAGCCGAAGCTAAGGTTGTCATCCCGAGCTTGTCGAGGGATCCCTTATTTAAAACTAAAGCGATTCCTCGACTCCGCTTCGCTACGCTCGGAATGACAATTTCAGGAACGGTCTACTTTCAGCAAACAAAAAAACCGCAGTGTTTTGAATTAAATTTCAATCCACTGCGGTTGGTTAAATATGCGATATTACTCGTCAGCTGATTTTACCTCCGACGGCTTTATAACTATTTCCTCATCTTCAAATTGGGCTCTAACTTCTAGCCCAGATTCGTTTGCAATCCGCTGCATAATTGCCAAGCTGTATGCCGTCTTATAAGGCGGCAACCCCTGGGTTACATACAAAATATTTCGTAGTTGCTCGACTTTATCGACGCCCTCTACAAAATATTTTTTCATAAGGTCTTGCCTTAATTCTTTCAAATCCACTAACTCTAAGTAATCTTCCCGGGATAAATCTTGTCGATAAAACCTTCTCGCAAGGTAATACGAAGGTAGAATTTGAAAATTAGGCAAAAAATCTGGTGTGACATTTTTTGCCCGCAAGCGATCTAACCGCTCACTGGTTACGGCCACTATCCTGCGATAATCTTCACTAACAATCGCGACCCAATCCGCGCCCATTTCTGTCAGCAAATCTTCGGTAATTTGATCTGGGTTCGGAACCGTTTCGCTCACGTCGGCTGCAGATGTCATAATAAGAGCCATCATTTCATTCCAAAATTCTTCAGTTGGAAGTTTAATCTCGACCCTCCCAAAGTCAGGCTGTATGACAAATCTGGCACCTGCCATTAATTTTGTCATAACGACATTCCAGCCCATCCGCGTATACCCTTTCGGGAGTTTACCAACAAACAACGCCCAACACACCGGCTCAACCTTGTGCTTTTCTGTAAGTACATCATACCTCATTTCTTTTCCTCCTCTAAATACGACCCTGTTTTTAACGCCAACGCCAAATCCATCGTCAGATGGATCACTTCGACTTCATGTCCTTGCTCACGCAACCACGCGCCAATCGCTTCGGCCGCGACGACCGAGCGTTGAAATCCACCCATACAGCGAAAGTAAAACTTAACAACTTTGACAAGCACACTCACCGACTTTAACTTTTCAAGTTGTTCGGAAATCAACGCTTTTGCTTTCTCTAACCCGGCCTGCATGCCAAGGTCTTTCAACAAAGCTTCGCTAATCTCCGGATCAGTCCCAGGTTTATCCGGCAGTTTGCCGACCGGATCTTCCAGCCACGTATCAACCTCAAAGGCTGGTCCTTGAATTTCCACATACCTTTTTCCAAAAGAAACCAATACTATCTTCACTTCACTACCTCCTAATTTAGATTGTCAAAAAACTAACCACTAACAAAGTCAGATCGCCCGAGAATTGTAATTCTAAGCGCGGAGCGAGTAATCTCCGCTGTTAATTTTCAATTCTCAATTCCCAATTTACCAATCAATATTAAATTCTTTAATGATTTAATTTTCGTACTGTTTGAAAATTTAGTCATTGATCATTGATTGAAAATTGAAAATTCGTAAATTGAAAATTTTTTCACCCTACCCCGGCAAATACTCCCACAACAGGTTAAACACCGTCCGCTGATTCTCGGCGATGTTTTTGTCCTCGACAATTACCGCCAGCATTGTTTCCCAGGAAACCGTCAGCACCCGGTCCGCATATATAATAGTATTGGCGCTGAACGTTTTGCCCGCTGGCAAAAATTTTACTTCCCGCAGTTCGGCCGGAGCATTTTTTTCTTCCCACAACCCACTGCGCGAACGTTCCACAAGCAGTTTTGATTTAATCCCGCGCTCCAATCGCTCTTTAACGAATTTGTGATATTCCTCTGGAAAAGTGTTAAGCAAAAGCTCAGAACTGCCATAAACCAGGTTCTCTTTTAAATCCGATCGATAACGAATACGATCCAGATATGCAGACCAAACCGCGGCCCGGCCTTCAAAGTACATCACCTTTGGCTTGCCGACTCCCTTATTTTGAATCGCCTTAAATTCCGGCAAGAGACTTCGCAAGAGCGCTTCTTTTTTTTGGAAAACTTCCAACATCTTCTCCGGCGGAGTGGCAATGATGAAACGTTTTTTGCCATGTGAGGTACTGGCCACCAAGCCCTGATTCTTTAAACTGTCTAAAACATCGTAAGCGCTAACGCGGTGCAAATCAGCCCGCTTGGCAATTTGTTGCACCGAAGCCATGCCCAGCTCTAAGGCGGCTAAGTATACTTTGGCTTGTTTAGCATTAAGCCCGAATTGTTCCAGCTCTTGGGAAGTGATCATAATTTTTGTAGAAAATCTACTACATTATTAACCTTTGATATTGACGCCTAGCCGTTTATTTACTAATGTAGCGTAAAAGTAGTATAGCATTGTTATATAATTTTGTCAAGAATTAACTACATATTTTGTATGATTAACAACTATCGCTCCATTTGGCAACAAAAAAGACCAATAATTGAAATCGAGGCTCATTTAAAACAATACCTTGATCAGCGTGATGTTTTAGGTAGTACTCATACCCATTCTTTGATTTACGCGCACCAAGGCATTGCCGAGGAATTCCACCGTGCAGTTGATAATGATTCATGGTCACGCTTAGGCCGAAAATATTTTAAACATGATTTTGTTTTAAAACTATTAGCTGATGGAAAAAAATTAAGAGCTGACTTCCACTCTTTTCAACAAGACTTAAATCATTTTGTCCTTACTCAAATTTCAAATAATCAATTATTAGCCCTTCTCAAAAAAGCCTATTTTTATCATTCGCGCTTCCGGGCATTTTTTAAAACCTCGGGCCGTAAATTTCACGAACCAGCCGAGCAGAGACTAAAAAAATTACTGGCCAGTAAATGCGCCAGCCAACAAATATTCGAAACTCTGACTACACCCGCTATTTTTGACGAAGTGGACTGGGAATTTATTGACTGGCTGATTCTACTTGACGCTCCCGTACTTACCAAACAAAAATGTTGGCAACATTTAGAGCGCTACCCCTGGCTAGTCGCTCATACTTACAGCGAAGAAGAAATTTTGACGCGCCTGCACGAGCGCAGTCTGGACGACAAAAATAATCTGCTTGAGATTACTTGCGAATTACGCAAAAAAATCAAACAAAAAAATGCTTTAGTGATAAAGCAAGAAAAATTATCCTGTTTATTTAAAAATCAAAAGCTAAATTATCTGGCCTGGCTCTTGCGCGAACTTTCTCTGGAACGGATGCGCTTAAAAGGCGGCTGGGCAGGCAGTGGATTTTATTATTTGCCACTTTTTGATGAATTGACGCGACGGACCGGTATCGATCCTGCTGATTTAACCTGGTTTTACCGGCTGGATGAAATTAGCGAAGCGCTTAAGACTGGTAAACGCCTCACTGCTAACGAAATAGCGCAAAGAAAAAAAGTCTATGTCTTTTGTTTAAATAATGGCAAGCTGCTTTTTGCTTCTGGTCCGGTTGCTGAAAAAATTATCGCCAAAATATTTCCGGCGATTGACAAACAACTGCTGGAAAACGAATTAACCGGCCAAATTGCCAGCCTCGGCCAAGCTACCGGCATAGTCCGCGTGATAATCCCAGGTGATCTGCAGATGCTACAGCAAGACCTTCAAAGCTTTTTAACTGGAGAGATTTTGATAACCACGATGACGCAACCCAATATGGTGCCGATTATGAAACGCGCGGCCGGGATCGTTACCGACGAAGGCGGACTCACCTCCCATGCCGCGATTATCGCGCGCGAATTTAAAATCCCCTGCCTCGTCGGTACCAACCGCGCCACCAAAGTCTTCCACACTGGCGATACGGTAATGGTTGATGCGAATGAGGGAAGGGTGATGAAAATTGCTTAACAATCTCTTATCCTCTTTTTGTATCATTTTCTGTATCATTCCCCAATAGTTTTTTTCTCTTATTTTAAGGCAAATTTTCTAGTTTCTATCACTTTTCTATATCATTACTATTACCCTTTATTTTCCAATAACCGCTTTTAGATCTCCTTTTCCCTTCGAAATCAACGCCGCCTCCTGCTAATTCATTTAATAAGCGATTTATCTGTTGATTTTTTAACGGTCTCTCTTTAAAAAGCTCTCTAAAATCACGCATTCTTCCCTTTTCATGCTGCTTTAAATAATTCAGCAAAAGCATTTTTTGCTCATCTTTATTAAGCCACTTCAATCTAGTATACTCGCTTCTTTTATCTATAAATTCATAAAATTGCTTACTTAAAATATATTTTGTTCCTTTGCCAATTCCAATTTTTTCTATAAGACCATTCTCAAGAAAATATCGCAATCGTGCTTTATCATTTGATTTTCCAAATTTTCTTATATTCTCTAACTCAACAAAATCTTTAGCTTGACCGAATGTAATTTGTTTTTCCGCGGCCACTTTTTTTAAATAATAAACAAAATTTAAATCTTTAATTTTGGCCGGAATATTCAAAACAACGTATTCGTCATTTGTTCCGAAAAAATCAGGAGCGCCCTTTCCCTCGGAAATTGACGTCATAAAAATTCTATCCAAACCTACACCCGATCTTTCAACCAATCCGATAATCTGCAACGTTTCCATTCTCAAAGTATTATTATCCATTTCAACCAAATCTTCACCGCTACGCATCAATGGGCAACCATAAAATTTAAGCACTTCTCCGATTGGCCTCGATGGTATGTAAATAACTTGAATCTTGCCAGCGCTGGTTGTAATTTCCTCTATCTCAATTCTAATTTTTGTAATTTGAAAAATTTTCTCCTTAACTTCTTGGATATTTTTAATTGCACTCGTTCCAATACCCTAAAATTGATCTTCTTTTTCTGCCCCCAGCACCTGAAACAGAAAATGTCTCACCTTGGCATTCTTTAAATTCCAAATGTTCCGTTTCTCTGTCGGCCGATAATAAATTGTCTAATTCTCTTGATGCCATAAAAATGAAATACAAGCATTGCCTTTTTGGACAGAGCATCTTAAAAATGCGCCATCTGTAATTAGTATGTGCAATTTTTCAGATTTGGTCAACATAAAGCGGGTTTCGACTGGCGTGGTATACAATGTCTTAAAACAAAAGAAGCCGCAACTGTAAGACAGCTACGGCTAACGTGCTATTATGCCTTTTGAATGCAACTATTCTATTATAAGGAATTCCTTTAGAATACTTTTCTTTTTTATTCCCTCTCGCGCGCCTGTAACAGTCAGATACGCTATATGCACTCCAATATGAATAGCCTTCTCAAAGTCGCAAAAATTAAAGTCCTCCAGATAGGAAATAAAATTTTCAACGCGTTCTTTTATTTCCTTGATATTTTTTGATGCCGGTTTCTCAAATTCCACTTTGTTGTAATCTTGGTGGACCATCATATCAAGCCATGATTGTCGATCAGCTTCCTCCTTATATTCAAGGGGAATCTCCCATTTTTCAAAAAAATTTATCCTTTGCTCTTCAGACTTGATTCCTAGATATTCTTCGGTCAGATTCTTTGCATTCCAATAAATACAAAACTCCTCTTTATCTTCTGTGGTCATTTTTCTAACCTCCTTTTTATCAAAACGCTAATCTAATCCATCAAAAATTTGATGTAACGTCATCATAAATCTCTTTTTGACATTATTCAACTTTTTTGCTAATATAATGATGTTTTTAAACTTAAAGTTAAAAAATATGTTACTTACGCCCCAACAAGATATCAGCGAGCACATTGTGCAAGCGCTTACTTATCAGCCAAACCTGTCTTTGCCGGAACTCCAAAAACAAATCGAACCAAAATACAAAAAAACTCTTACTCCCCAGGGCTGGTATAAAGCGCTTAAAAAACTTCTGCAAAACGGGGTCATCATCAAACAAAAAATGATATATTCGTTGAATACATCTTGGGTAGCCGATGCTTTACGCTGGTCGCAAACGCTTAAACAAAATTATATCGAACCATGCAAAACAGCCGTCATTAAATTACCCAACCGTGAAAAGGAAAAAATAACTTACCGCTTTTCCAGCCTACTGGCATTAAACAGTTTTTGGGCGCACGCTTTAGTGTATATCGGTGCGCAATATCCGAAAAATAATACTGTTTATGGTTATAATCCACATTTCTGGTTTTATTTGGCGCATGACGCCATCGAAGCGCAATATAACCGGAGCATGGGGCAAATGAACGCTAAAACTTATTTAATTATCGGGTCTCAAACGTTTCTTGATACTTGGAATGAACGTTTTTTCCCGAATCACGTTAGGCACTGGTGTTCGCCCAAATCTTTATACCCGGACGAAACGCATTACCTGAACTACGTCGCCGGATTTTTTTTAGATATAAAAATTGATCAGAAAATGGCCGAGTACCTGCATCAACTTTATGCCAATACCAAATCTTTACAAGACATCAATCAATTGGCACTAATTGATCTGTTTCAAAAAAAAGCGCCCTGCACGCTCTCAATCTCTAAAAACCAACGGCGTGGCGAAGCTTTTAAACGAAAAATAATGCGGCATTTTTAAACAAATTGACTTTAAATAGTAAAACAAAAATCCGCCGTTAAGCGAGTTTTTATTGCATCTTAGACTGCCTTAAATCTCTCCGGCAAAGCTTTACGCCACTGCCCGTGCAATTAAGCCGATAATTAAAATACCGGTAAAATTTAACAAAAAGGAAATTGGAATAAACAACCAGGTCTTTGTCTTGGAAAGCCCCAATAACATCAGCCCAATCTCGTCGGGCAATGGCGAGGCCACAATTATTGCGCCTGCCAGCGGCAAAATCCACTTAAAAAGCCGGCATTTAAAAATTAATCTTACCTTTTCGAATTTTGATTGCTGGAGCAAACATAAAAAGTCTTCTGATAACCGATCTTTAATAAACCGAAAAATAACCAAATCCCCAAGTAAACTGCCGAGTCCGCCCCAAAAAGCTACCGCGAGCAACGAGTTTAACTGCGCGGCTTCTCCTAGTACTACGGTCGCTGGCGCCACAGTGAAAATTGAGGTAAAAAAAATACCAGCCACAAAACTACCCAAAAAACTGAATCCTTGGCTGAAAAACAGAACATCTTTGAGTACCCCTGTTAGCCCCAAAATTACCGCAATAATGACACTCGCGGCAACTATACCTAAATCAAGCAATAAATGATGTCGATTAGCCATATTAAATAATCAAAATAACTGGAGCGGATAACCCGCCTAAATTTTTTCCTTATATATACTCCGCAATAAAAAAATTTTATGAAGTATCGTTTTAATGTTTGTTGACGATGTCCGGCGTGACGACCAGAAGTCGCGTTTGCCATTCATCGCCCTGTCATAAGTTTACTCGCAACAAAAATAACGCATCTTCTTTCAAATGTCTTTTTACCCAATCTTTCTGTTTCGCGTCCAGCAATTCGCCCAAGCCCTGCAAAATGTAAGTATCGTTAAACCGCTCCAGGCAATCAATAGCTTTTTTTAAATACTCATGGAACGATAAGCCGCTGTGATCCTCAATTATTTCCTTGTTAATACTCCAGTGGTTCTTGAAGAAAAACCAAACATCATAAATGTCGCGGCTAGCAGGATTTTTTCGTTCAACCATAGCAATTAGTTTGTTGGCAAACATATCTTCTTTCTCTTGCACCAACATGGGAATTCCTAAATAATTCTGCAATGAATAGTGCGCTACTAACTGCCTTCTGGATATTTCTACTTTCACATTATGAGCATCTTCCGAATAAGAAAGCATAAAAAATAAGGTGTGATATTTTTTATATTTTTCTTTTATAGTTCCAAACTCAGGTAATATTTTTTCTAAACATTCAAAAATATAGTCCTCTTTACTGTTGTCCAACAAATCAAAATCCAAATCTACTGAAAAACGATCCAACCCATAAAACAGCAAGGCAGCCGTGCCGCCTTTAAAACCTAAAATCGGCCCAATGGTAGTGTCGGTATAAACGGCTTTTAATATTTGTAGTAAAACTGCTCTATGCACATTACGATCTGCAAGCATTTTTGTGATATGAATTTAATTTTTTTTCTAATTCCTTATTGCCGTAAACAGACAGCAAATCAAAACACCTGCTCCAATTTATGGAACCCAAATTATCAAAATAATAATCCTTGTACAAATGCAACGCATCCATAAACGCCCGCTCTTTTGAAGCTTCCATGAACCCTTCCCTTTTTATGACTCCGGCAGGATTCGCTAATATGATATCTTTTAACTTTTTATACGAATAGGTCTGGCCGTCGGCAACAATCTCTCTACTCACATACGAAGCGACAAACACAGTATCGTAGTGCTGAAAAATTACACCTTCTTTCCGTAGCACGGTTTCAAAACTGATGTACGAGGGAGTATAAATTTTAGTAGCCAGTTCCAACCTATTATAATTCTTATCCTTAGCGTAAATTCCTCTCCTAATGGAGTGCAATTTGCCTGCCTTTACGTAATAATTTACGCGCCTCTTTGCCAAGTTTGAATCATCTTCTCTCCATAATAAAACAACGTCTTTAAAAGTAAAGACAGTGTTTTTTGACCGTAAAATTGTTGATAATCCACTATTTTCCATAATATACAAAGGTAACAATTATTGTTACCTTTAGTTTACAATGTCAATAAAAATCTGTCAAATTGCCTATATTTAATCATTTCTGTTTTTGGAGCGGGTAACGGGAACCCACCTACGCTAAAGCTTCCGTCTTCGCCAAGGCTTCGGCGGACAAGTCGGCGGACTAGCACTTCCTTCGCTATTCTGCTCGCTTCTAACTGGCCGAAGGCCATTCGAAGCTTTAGCGAAGAATGGAGCGGGTAACGGGAATCGAACCCGTGTCTTCAGCTTGGAAAGCTGTCATAATACCATTATACTATACCCGCGAAACCTAATAAAAATCTTAACACACCCGATATCTTGGGTCAAATTCTCGATTTCTGGACAGCTTTGCCTCTTTATGATAACTTATGCAGTCATCTGCTTAGATGACCGGCGTATCGATAATATTGGGGAAAACCACAAGGAGTACAAAAATGACAGCAAAAGGCAGACACGTAGTAATTAATTTTACAAGTAATCGTAGCATCGCAGTCGGCTCTCTGTTGCACAAATTGAAAGATGAGGACTCGTTTCTTTCGCCAACAAAACCAGATTACTGGTATACTGTCGAACCAGACAGCCCAGAAATAGCAAAAACAATTCTGCTTGGCGCTCCGGAAAACGAACTTGAGTCACTGCTCCAGGAATGCAAAGCTGTAATCGCAGATTTTGAAAAAAGAGGTGAGCGTAAAATTTACCACACCATCAAAATCAGCGATTAAGAACATCGCAATCAATTTTCAAAAAGTCTATGGGTATGGAAAACTTTTCTTCCATGCCCTACTTTTTTTAAGTAAATAATGACTCTACCATAACCAAACATAACTGTAGACCAAAAACAAAAAATCCATTATGATAAACACGTAACTTAACTCATTTTATATGTTTCGAGAAAGTGGACAATCTATTGAGCTGACTGAAACAAACTCAGATCTACCTAATCGGCCAAAAGCCAAGCTGATAGAAAATTTTACTGAAACAAACGCTAAACCGCAGGTTGTTGATTATAATCTACTTAAACAAATTCAGTCTATCAACAGTCTACCCAGCGAAAGTCTTGGCCATCGCTACAGTTCGCTTAGCGCGACGGAAGCTGGATTTAAAGGAAGTAGAACACTCGCTGACAAAGACGCGCTAGAACTTACAATGCTACTCGCGAGCAACGAGGAGCCTGAACAAATGCCAGAGTATGATTTGGAAACGATCTTAAGCCTGCTTACCGAAAAACAACTCATGAAACCCGGCATAATCAATCGCCTATCGACGTGGATCGGCGTAGACCCGCCTGAACGCATCAAACAACTGGAAGTGCGGCTGACAAAGCATATTGAGCAAGGCAACGAATTATCCATCACATTGCTCGCGGCGCTGGCAGAACTTAATTCGCAACAAAACAAATTTTCCGTTGATTTCGATCTGATGCGCCCGCTCGAAGACGCCGAGCAAACATTATTGCCGCCAGCGGTTCTTGATCAAATCGCGGTTTTAAACCGGCTAAATACAAAAGAGTCAAGTCTGGCTTTACATAAAATTCTAGATTTTATGACTGAGTACATGGTAGCCGCGCGAGAAGATGGACTAAGAAACTCTGATGAATCGGATTTATACGGCCCCTATGGCGCGCAAGGATTATACGAGGAATTTATAGGCTTCGCCGAGCGGGAGATCAAAAAAACGCCGAACTACCTGTTAAAAAAACACTGGCAGGATGCATTAGACGCGGAAGAAATAATGTTTGCCGAAGATGCGACAACGACATTGAAAGAAGGCGCATTGGGAAATGTTATCGGCGGCTCGGTGGACCAAAACATCTACGCCTTCGCTCACCAGCAGGAGTCCCAAGCACTGCGCGCGGCGAATAATATTTCGGCTGGGAATCACATTAGCCATCCGGTACTGCCGCTGGCGCCCGGGTATGCTGGCCTGTACGAACATGGCTCGCTTAAAACAATCTACAAGCAGGATCAACTGTCTAATACTGCTGTTACTAAACAAGAGGAGCAAGAATGGGCTGCCAAAAATAATTCGGCGGACGAATATATTTACGATGCACTAGAAGGGGACACCTGGAAGCACAACGCCAGCGTATCAGACAAACTTGCTAAACTCCAAAATATTTGGGATTTTCTCAAAGGTTCAAAAGCCACGGAACGTAAATTTTATTTTGATACCGAGCGAATCGATTTGGCTAATCTGCATCCACTGGTAACAGCCGAAATTTTAGAAAATAACGAAAAATATATTCAACAACACAAAAATCAACAAACACCGCCCGAATCTATAACAGAAGAACAATATGCCAAAGAATTTTTCCCGCTGGGCGAGCGAGATGATAACGCCAAGTACGAGTATCGATATTTGCTGAGCTTGCAGATGCGAAAACGATTTGAGGATGATTTTAAAATGCCGGTGGAAAGTTTAAGTTTGTGGGAACAACGCAATTTCTTATCATTTTTGGAAACCGAATCAGTGGAAGAGATAAAACAATTGCAGGATTTTATCGCAAAAAATGGGCACGAGGGCTTACGCGCTTTCCTGTCGCTGGAATTTGATCCCGCAGCCGGCAAAAAAATTCTCGAGCTGGCGGAAAAAATTGCCACTCCGGAAATGACCTCCATCCTAAAGCAATATAGTACCCTTGTAAACTACGCCGAAACTAACAGCACCGAACTGGCAAAAGAATTTATGGCCGACAACGAGCAGACATCTTTTGAGTCAGCCGTGTTCGAAGGCCTGTTAGTCCGGGCAAAAGACGTTCTCATGACCGCCCATCGCCGAGTAATAAAACAAGGCGAGAACCCAGAGCAAGTTATCAATTCGACAATTGGGGAATTAGAACAAGAATCACCTAAACAACGCACAGTCTCCGGCTGTTTTAGGAAAACTGCCGAGCTACTGGCCGATCGGGAGCCGGGTAGCGTTGAAATTACATCTTTAGTGCGTCAGAATGATGAAATCTTAAATGAGTTAAAACAAAACAACGGGCTACCAATGTTTTTACGGGCACTAACCAGTCGTGGCGAGCTCGCCGAAATTCCGGAAATCCACTGGCGGGTCGACCGAGGTTTAGAAGAATACCGACTGAGATTTGGGCTTGATATCGAAATTTTAACACAAGCCTTGGCTGATCCCGAGCGTAAAAAAATTCTGTTTGAATTTGGCCCGGGTTGCGGCAAAAGCAAACTAGAACGTACTGAACAAACAGATGGCCGCTGGACAGACATTGCCATGGCTGACAAGCTTTACTATCCTTTGAACGGTTTTGTCAACGCGATGATTGATTGGCCCAAGCTTGAGAAAGCCATTGGTATAAAACTTTCCGAAGCTGACCAAGAAATACTCTCTGACATGCTCTATAAAGTTGTTATGATTCAAGACCGGCAAACCGAGCAGGACCACTTCGAATATCACACCGAGCGGATGGAACGCTTAAAAAATAACCCAAACGCCATCCGCCAAATTTTAGCAGAAATCGCCCCGCAACTGCCGGATATATCAATCGTACCAACAACCATCAGCACCCGCGATGATAAAGGAAATGTGATTTACACTTATAAACGCGACATAAAACAGGCCAAGGAATCATCACCGGCGTTAGCCAAAGCGATTGCAGAAATTGGTGACGCGGAAAGAATAAACAAATACGTCGCTGAAAAAGACGCCTTTGAAGCCGTACCAGCTTATCCAGCTGGTATAATTGTGGGTGATTTTTCCCTTATCGAAGCGCTTAAAAGTGAGCAAGTTGACCTAGCGATCGGCGTCCGCTCCACGGTTTATAAATACAACCAAGAATATGTCGACTTTTTGGTCGAAATGACGGATAAATTATCCTCTGACGGGCTATATATCGCTGATTGTGTCCGCGATAACGACGGCTGGTATTATCGTTTAGCCGAAGCAGTGGAATTTATTAACCGCGAGCAAGCCAAACAAAAAAACGGCCAGGCCGATTATCAACTAAATGTTGCGGTGATTTTAGGCGAAGGTTTCCCTGGGGAGGATCATCGCCAAGAAAAAGTGCCTTCTGCCTTGGTTATCTCAAAGAATAAGGATTATTCGCAATTGATTGCTTCTAACTTGGACTCTGGCTTCGAAATTGTCGCGCTCGAGGATTTAGTAAGTGAGGCCGGAAAAGTAAAATATGACGTTGCCGGTCTTGATGCCACTGGGCATACTTTACAAAAACTGGAAGAGGCTCAAGGAGTGGTGACCGACGCTGAGGACGAACTGGCTATTGCGGCTTGATTACCAGCTATTTCTTTACTTGGATTTTTTTCCAATGAATCCCACAGATATTTAAAAATGATCTTGAAATTCTCGGCTATCTCCGGATGATCAATCAAGATTCCCACGGCACTCTCTTTTCGTAATGTAATCAGCGACACTTTATTATTAACAATTTTAATATCCATCGAAAGCGGGTACAATTTAACCGGAATGGTCCGGGTTTCCCGCAGTTCCTCCGGGCTTGTCTTATTAATTGGATTACTCGCCGGACAAACTACCCGATTAAAAATGCCGCGCTCACGGCGTTTTTTAATAAACTTGTGAGAATAATCCATAATAAACTCGGCCATCTCGCCTTTATCTTCGATGCTGTCGATCGGCGACTTTTCGTCAAGCAGTTCCTCATAAATTTTGATCAGGCCTTCTCTGCCCTCAAAAAAGCGAACCCCAGGCTTGCCGCTTGCTAAATTAAAATTAGAAACCAGTTGCGGCAGAACCCCGTCAAGCGCGATCTGCGCTTCTTTGGCCTCTTTTTCTCTTTTTTCGGCCAGTTCTTTGAGTTTATAAGGATGGGCTGGTTTGAAAATCGCGGTTTTGGCTTTGATTACTTCCTTTTCCACGAGACCCAAAGCTACCAGTTGCTCAAGCAGAAAATAAACAAAACCCCTTTTAAGCGATGTTTTTTGACTGATTTTGGCGGCTTTCATTGGTCCGCCGGAAACGAGCGCCTCGTAGATCGCCGCCTGTTCAGTCGTTAAACCTATTTGATTGATTACTGCTTCGTACATATTGAATAGAATTACGTATTTGGTGTCATTCCCGACCTGATCGAGAATCTAGGGCTTTAATGGATAAACAAAATTCTGGATTCCCGCTTGCGCGGGAATGACAAAATCAAATTTTTTTGTCATTAAACGCGTACGTTTTATAAGTATTATACTCCACCTTATTATTCCTGTCAAGTCAATTTGACAGTAATATTTGTTAAAATAAACATATTTTGCCCCATTTTTAATGATTTAATAGCATATTAGCATTATTCTATCAGCAACCCTTGACAATATTTTATAAGTATGCTATAATACCCACATCAATAAAATTGAAAACCAAATAAAAGCGGAGAGAGGCTACCAGGCGCAAGCTGGGTGGATAAACCAAATAACCATTTATATAATATGCAAAAATATAAAGAAGGCGGTTATCAAGTCTTTTCTCCTTAAAAAGATATAGATTTGATAGCCGCCTTTTCTTTATACCGCAAAGTGATGAGAAAAGTGTGGAGAGAGGGATAATAACTATGGGATACGCCTTGAGCTGGAGGGCTCCAACAAAAAAGGAGCAGTCTGGCTCAACGGCAAGCGCCCGTAACCCGCGCCCCACACCTTTCTCACCGCTCTAGGTGAGACCACATATATATGTGGCAAGTTCTTTAAAAAATAGTGCCAGTGCTTTTGGGAGATCAAAGTCACTAATCAATAAATATTGGAGAGAGGTGATTACCCAAGAACACAGCCTATTATGGGGACCCCCCCCCGAGTATTCGGGGGCGGACTAAGAAAGAATACCAAAACTGCCTTGAGCTTGTCGAAGGGCGGAACGGAAAACAAAACTTATGTCCCGGTTGGGCTACCCAGCCCAGCTGATTGTCCAAACCGCCTTATGGCGGTCCGCCGAAGAGGCGGAAAAAAGTCTTCGTTAATAAGGAGACGTTCAGGAGAAGCCAATTCGCTTGTCCTGAGCAATTTCCTTGCTAACTAGTCTAACTAACTAGTGAGGAGAGAGGGCTCTTTGAAAATTAAATAAGGTCGTAGCGACCAAAGTGCGTACATGGCTGGGAATTAATTTTTTGTCATTCCGAGCGAGGCCGATATCCTTCGGCCGAGTCGAGGAATCCCTTTCGGCTTATACTAAGGGATCCCTCCACTCACCCGCCGATTCGGCGGGCTCGGTCGGGATGACAAATCTTGTTTTCGCGCAGTCTGCTCTCACTTTGGTCGTTATGACCCGCAAATAAATTTGGGAGACAAGCTTTCGCTTGGTCTCCATGATCTAAATAAACTTCTTCCCTGCTTGCCGACGCCGCAGCTACGGATTTAGTCGTCCGGAAAAGGAAGACGGGGCTTCGCTTCATTTTTGCCTCGCAACTCTAAAAGGAGTAAAAAAATGATCAGAATAAAAAAAATCAAGACATCGAAAAGGCCCAAAGGGCCATCACGTTTCGCGTTCTACTTAGAGGAAGGGTACCAGAATTACGTCGGTTCGAAGGCGTATACCTGGGAACCGACGTTGTTCTGGACACAACTCCATCAGGCATCAAAAGGCAGCAGCTCGCATCAGATCGTAAAGGTCTACGAGTGCGGCTGCGTCCTCGTCGATGTTCTGGATCCGTATCCCTCGAGCAAAGGCTCAGGGATGTTGTATCGCCGCCACGGCTGTGAGATCCCCGGGTTTGATCATCTAGATCAAACCGCAACCTGGACAGAGGATTTCCCAATTGGAGATAATTTGGAGTTTTTTACTTCAAATTATTTCCACCGTGTGGAAACCCTCTGGGCAGAGGACCAATGGGGCAACGATGAACTCGACCCCAACTATGACTGGGCGGAAGCCCATGGCTATGGCCCAGAGCCAGAAACAGTCCTCGCGCGTGAGCACACCGAGGAATAAAAGCCTAGCGCCACATGCTAACTAAAAAAGTTGTGGCCGAGCCATTGGGAGAATGGTGAAAAATCAAATCCACCGTCGCGCTGACATTATCAACGCCTACAAACTGATGATGACTGTTGCAAACTGCAAAAGTCAGCCGTCGGTGGAATCTTAAATAGTAAAAAAAATGGACAGAAAAAGGATACGTGAATGTTTTGGACAAACAAACACGTTTCCTTCTCCAAAATCATCTCTAATTCGACCAGTGAGTCGAAGAACTATTGCATAGATTCCTGCTTTCGCGGGAATGACAAAATCCAGTTAAAGAGACGATTTTAGAGAAGGAACATAAACATGCGCCTTCAATTAATCCGCTTAAGTGGCACGCCCCGTCAGACTATCCAGTTTGACGGGGCACAAGTCAGGGAAAAAACTATAATCCCTGATCTCCCCTAAAAAGTGAGCGGGGATTTTAGCACCATCCTCTCTCCGAAAATGGCGACTTTCCTGGCCGCCATCCAAGCGGATTAATCGAGGGCGACACCAATAAAAAAATCCCATCATCGGGATTTTTTTGATTTTGCTACGACGTAAAACTATTTTAATCGATTAAATTCAGCAACGGTTAAGCGCATGTCTTTAATGATTTCACTGAGCAACCCTTTGCCAATATCTTCACCATAGTGCATCGGCACAACCGTAGTTCTGCCATCTAAATGTTCAAAAAAAGCATGGCTCCCTTTTTGATGAATCAGTTGGAAACCAAGCTTAATGAGGATTTTGACCAATTTTCTGGTATTAATCGGCGATAGCGTGCTCATACACTAACGGCTAAATCTTGCCAAGCAACAAATTTGGGTTGGATTAATTCCAATTTCTCGCGCTTCTTTTTGAGAACCTCCAGACATAAACTAATTGCTTCTTGCATCCGTTTGATAACGAGATCATAACTTTTGGCCTGGGTATGACAACCCGGTAAAGCTGGGCATTTGGCCACATAAATACCGTCTCCGTTTTGTTCAATTGTAATGCGAAAATTATAGGTTTTCATATGCATTGGCATTATAAACAACCGGATTTATTGTGTCAAATAATGGAAATTCCACTCCCACCTCCCCTTTACCCGCCAAAGTTTTTGCTAAAAATTTAGGCGGGTGAAACCCCTCCTCCGGCAGGAGGGGAACTGAAAGTAAAAATGAAAATTAAAAATTTTCGTCCCTACCTCCCCACCACAATCATCGCTTTCCCCTCGCGCCCGGTAAAAGGCAGATCAGCGCCGGAAGGATAATCGCGAATTGACTCGAAAAAATTATCGTAATCATAGCGAAAGCCGGCGCCGCGACGGGTGCCGGAATCATTGGTAATAAATTCCTGGGTTGAATCATCATAACCGATAATCAGAATCATATGCCGCTCCGGACCTGGGGCAGTGTAATTAGGATTACGCAATATTTGGCCGTTCATCGGCGTAATAACTAAAGAGCCCTCAGCTAATTTTTTTTTGATTGCCTCAATGCTGACATCAGTTGCAACTTTGACGTTGGCTACCTGATAATAATCTTTTAGCAACTGCGCCGTATCAACTGCATTAGTATCTTGATAATAACCGAACTTCTCTTCTTGATATTTAGATAAAGCTAAAATTTCGGTTAACGCTTCCTCCAAATTTAAGCCCTGGTTTTTAACCCAGCGCGCGGCCATCAGAATTGATGCTTCCTCACAACCATCCTGCTCGCGCGGATCAGCCCAGTTGCCAAACGGCGCTTGCGAAGTAAAAGAAACGGTAAATTTGACAGTGGCTGGTGCTGGAGATTCTGGTTTTAAAATAGTGGTCGCCTCGTCAGTCGCTAATGGCACATCCGGCGCTATCGGAAGTTTGATGTCCGGAACAAGCTCAACTAAAGGCGGCAGATATCCGCAATTAGGATCATCGCAAAAAATAAAATTATCACCGAGTTCAAGTTCGTGCGACGCCACCCAACCCGCATTAACCTCTAACGCGTAACGCGCCGGCATTCGCGGACGATACGAATTTTTCGGCTGGAGGCCTTCTGGCGCGACATCCGTAGCCAGATCAACCACCTGCCGATTATGATCAAACCAGATAATATCTAATGGGAAATTCATTTCCTTCATCCAGAAAGAGTGGTAATCAGACGCTGGAAAAATAAATAGCATGCCTTCGTTAGAAATCAAAGACTGGCGTCGCGAAAGCCCCAAAGTTCGCGCTTCGTTGGTATCAGCAAGCTCAGCGATTAAAATGGTATTTTTGACTTTAAGCAGTTGATAAACCGGCTCTTGAGGTTGATTTTTTGATATTTTCGATGGCTCAGCTTGAGGTTGCCAGGCCAAGCAAATACCACCAATCAATAAAAAAAACAAAATCCCACCAGCCGCCCAAATTAATTTTCGTTTGATTTGCAGAGTCATAACTATAATCTAGCACGCGATTGCTGATTTGTCTAAAAAATGATATGATAAAAAAGTTAAAAACTGCCAGAATAAAATACCTGCGAAGTATTCTTTTTGGTATTAATTGATTACTATTATAGATAGACTGTCCGAAAATTAACAAAGCACTAGTTTGTCATCCCGAGCTTGCCGAGGGATCTCTTATTTAAGGCACGAATATAGAAAGGGATTCCTCGCTAACGCTCGGAATGACAGTTCTTGGACAGTTTATGACAAAGACATACTACACTTTATATTACTATGCATTTCCAGCATCCACCCAGCAAAAAATTAATCATCATCACCGCAATAATCGTTATCATTTTAAGTTTGATTTTACTTAAAGTTTTTTATTTAGACCCAAATAAACCGCTGGTCTATGAATTTACGACAGTTAATAAGGTTGATTTAACCCAAGAGGTCAGTGTTACCGGCACAATTGTTCCGAAAGACTCGGCTGATCTGTCTTTCGAAATAACCGGAAAAGTAAAAGGAATTTACGCGGCTGTGGGCGATTCGGTTACCGCTGGGCAAGTGCTCATTAAATTAGACACAACCGAACTGGACGCCAAACTCGCGCAAGCGCAGGCGGCCGTGGATACCAGCTTGGCTGATGCCTCAAAAGCGGAAACGCAAATTCAAAGCAGTCAGCTGGGGCTCAAAGAACAACAAGCGAAAATTGACAGCGCCCGCGCCCTCCTAGCGCAATATCAAGCTGGTTTGGAAAAAGAACAAGTCAAATTGGTCGAAATTAAAAAAGGCGCGCGATCAGAACAATTACAAGTGGCCCAAACTAAAGTCATCAATGCGCAAAATAATTTAATTGACGCGCAAACTAATCTGGCTAACGTTAAAAACAAAGCCACTAACGATCTGGTGAGCCTTTATGATGACGTTTCGGATACGATTTATGCCAGTTACACCAAAGCTGATGACGCCATTAACAAACAGATTACTGATCTCTGGAATAAAAGCGGCACCACTTATGAATTAAGTTACAGCACCTCTGACCTGCAAGCAAAATCTGACGTCGAACGGCAATACTCCGGCATTAAAGACGAAGTCGCCGCCTGGAAACAAGAAATTGATGGTCTCTCAGCAACCTCAACCAACGAAAATTGGGATCGCGCCTTGGAAAAATCGCGCAATCATTTAGTTAATGTCCGTGATTTTTTAATCCGCCAAATGGACACTCTAAACGCCGGGATTGATAACGCATCAGCCAGTAAAACTACTTTAAATACCTACCGAACGAGCGTCGTGACCGCCCGAACGAACATTAATACCGAACTCACCGCGATTACGACCGCGCAACAAGGAATTGCCAGCCAAAAAATTACCAATCAAAATAATATCAGTACTGCCTCTGGAGCAGTGAACACCGCGCAAAATGCGTTGGATTTGGCTAAGAATGAACAACAACTAACCGCGATCCAGGCTTCGCCGGAAGAAATCGCCGGACAAGAAGCCGCAGTCAGGCAAGCCGCGGCCAACGTCACCAGCCAAAAAGCAATTCTCGCACAAGCGCAAGCAGGTCTGGACACTCAACGGTCGCAGATAGACCAAACCCGGGCCGGGGCAACATCTGCTCAAGCCGGAGTTAAACAGGCGCAGGCTAATTTGCAAAACGCCCAAGCCCAACTTGCCAAAGCCACAATCACCGCTCCGATACCCGGAATCATCACCAAGCAAGACACTAAAGTCGGAGAGATTGTCAGTGCTCAAAAAAACATTATCTCGCTATTAAATCCGCAGGAATACAAAATCGAAACGAACATTCCGGAAGCAGACACCGCCAAAATTAAAATTGGCGACACTGCGGCCGTCACCCTTGATGCCTATGGTGATGACGTGAAATTTTCCGCCCAGGTCACTAAAATTGATCCGGCCGAAACAGTCATCGAAGGCGTCTCGACTTATAAAACCACCCTTAAGCTGAATCAAAAAGATGAGCGGATTAAATCCGGCTTAACCGCCAATGTTGATATCCTGACCGCCCAGCGTAGCCAAGTGCTCGCCATTGTGCAACGCGCAGTAATTAACAAAGACGGCAATAAATTCGTGCAGATTATTGTTATTGACCCTCAAACGAACAGGGAAACGATGAAAGAAGTTCCGGTTAAAACCGGATTGCGCGGCTCAGACGGGAATATCGAAATTACTGAAGGGTTAGCTGAAGGCGACAAAGTAATAGTTTACACCAAAGAAAATCCTTAGGCTATGCCTCTAATTAAATTAACCAAGCTCGAAAAAACTTATTACACCGGCGGCGTGGAGACGCCGGTTTTGTGTCAGGTTTCTTTTTCCATTGAGAAAGGCGAATTTGTGGCGATTATGGGCCCTTCGGGCTCCGGCAAATCAACGCTCTTGCATATCCTTGGTTTTCTCGATCGTCACACTGCCGGCGAATATCGGTTTGACGGCAAAACGATTGATGATCTTTCTCCCGACGAAATCGCCCACGTCCGCAATCAAAAAATGGGCTTTGTTTTTCAGTCTTTTAATTTATTACCGCGTACCAGTGTTCTTGATAATATTAAACTGCCACTGCTCTACTCTGATATCCCGGAAAAAAAATGGACAACGCTGGCCAGCGCCGCCGCCAAAGCCGTGGGTTTAAGCCATCGCTTGAATTTCCAGCCAGCCCAGCTTTCAGGCGGAGAAAAACAGCGCGTTGCGATTGCCCGCGCCTTAATCAACAAACCAGAGGTTATTTTTGCTGATGAGCCTACCGGCAATCTGGACACCAAAACCAGCGAGCAAATCATGCAACTTTTTCAAAACTTAAACGAGGAAAAACACACGATTGTGTTAATCACTCACGAGCCGGATATCGCCAAACACGCCCGGCGCATTCTTTACATCAGGGACGGCCAACTCGCCAAAGACGAAAAAATTAGTTGAATATGACCATTAAGCATACCATTAAAACATCTTTTAACGGCTTAAGCGTTAATAAATCGCGGACTCTGCTGACGCTTTTGGGGATAGTTATAGGCATCACTTCCATTATTTTAGTGATGTCTGTAGGCGCCGGCGCGCAGTCGGCCATCTTGGGCCAGTTTAAAGGTTTAGGCTCGCGGACAATTTCAATTGAACCTGGCCGGATGCCGGAAGGCCCTTCGGACATGGCGGAAATTTACACTGACTCACTCAAAAAACGGGAACTCGTTGCTCTGCAGGACAAGGGTAATGTTCCCGGATTGGTAAATCTTACGCCACTCGTGATGTTACCGGCCACGCTGGCCTATCAAAACGAAACGTACCGCGCCAACGTTATCGGCGGCTCGCCCTTGATCGCGGATATTCTTGATATTCAGCCGGAGACCGGAAATTTTTTTACCGAGGATGACGTAAAATTACGGTCTTCGGTCACAATTATCGGTTCCAAAATTAAGGATGAACTTTTTGGCGCCAGTGACGCGATTGGCCAAAAAATTAAAATAAAAGGCCGGACTTTTCGCATAATTGGCGTAATCGCACCCAAAGGGCAAGTGATGATGCTTGAAGTCGACAAAATGGCGCTCGTGCCTTATACCACTGCCCAACAATATCTCTTGGGAATTGATTATTTCCAAGATATCATGGCCCAAGCCGAAAGCGAAGAAGCAGCTCCGGCCGCGGTTAGAGATATCGAACAAACACTTCGAACTTTACATAACATTACTGATCCAAAAAAAGACGATTTTCACATTGTTACCCAGGCCGTGGTGGTAGAGCGGGTCGGAATTATTACTGGTATTTTGACGGTGCTTCTGGTATCAGTCGCCGCCGTATCTTTAGTCGTGGGCGGAATCGGCATCATGAACATCATGCTTGTATCGGTGACTGAACGAACCCGGGAAATTGGCCTGCGCAAGGCGCTTGGCGCGACTGACCAAGATATTTTAAGCCAATTTTTAACCGAAGCGATGATGATGACGGTGCTCGGCGGTTTACTGGGGATCGGATTCGGAGCAGGATTTTCGCTGATTGCGGCCTCAATCTTAAATAAAGTAACTGCCTTGGCTTGGCCATTTACTTTCCCGATCTCAGCCGCCATGCTGGGAATTGGGGTGGCGACATTTATCGGCCTGGTATTCGGGCTCTACCCGGCGCGTCTGGCATCCCAAAAAAGCCCAATAGAAGCCTTAAGATACGAATAATTTTATTGACGCCCCGGCCCATTTCTGCTATGGTAATTTAAACGATAATCACTAAAATTTATGTCAACACAAAAACAACAGCATTCTCACGCCGCTACAGGCAAAGGGCGCTCACATCTTGCCCTTAAAAAAAAGACGCTGACCACCTGCCCGCACTGTAAAGAGGCAAAATTACCTCATCATCTGTGTCCCAAGTGTCAAAAATACTAATTAAAATGTCTAATCGTCACTTATCGCGCGCTTTAACTTTGCAAAGTTTATTCATGTGGGATTTTAATGAGGAGGATGCTTCTTACTTGGATTTTTATATTGATTACAACTTGCAAAAATTTGGTTTAAAAAATTGCGATCGCGAATTTATCGACTACTTAACTAAAAGCGTCGTTGGTAACCGCGTCAGTTTAGACGAAATGATCAACCGCTACACTAAAGAATGGCCGGTCGACCGGCTTACGCTTGTTGACCGCAACATCTTACGGATGGCCATTTTTGAGATGTTCAATTCAGCTGAGGTGCCGACTAAAGTCGCGTTAAACGAAGGGGTAGAACTCGCTAAAGAATATGGCGGCTCATCCTCCCAAAAATTCGTGAGCGGCGTTTTAGGAACGCTTTACGAAGAGCATTTTAAAAACAAAGCTTCTTCTGACCCATTGGATAATACTCAGTAAAAAAACTCATCTTATGGAAAAAGATTTATCGCCACTCGAAAATAAACTTCGGGTTAGATTTAATAACCATAACTTTTTAAGACAATCCCTAGTTCATAAATCCTACATCAACGAAAATCCGTCCTTTACTCTCGACCACAACGAACGACTGGAATTTTTGGGTGACGCGGTCCTAGAGCTAATCGTTACCGAATACTTGTTTAAGCATTATCCGCGAACGCCGGAAGGGGAAATGACTAATTGGCGCGCCGCGCTCGTCAACTCGACTATGCTGGCGCAACTGGCCGAAGAGTTTAATCTTTATAAATATCTTTATCTTAGCAAAGGCGAAAAAAAAGACCAAAACCCCAAAGCAAAGCAATATATTTTAGCCAATGCTTTCGAAGCGCTGATTGGCGCCCTCTACCTGGACCAAGGGCTCGATACTGCCAAAGATTTTATTATCAAAAATATCGTTTCAAAATTAGCGAACATTCTTAAAAACAAACTGTATCTTGACCCCAAAACTCGTTTTCAAGAAAGCGCTCAAGAACAAGAAACCGTTACCCCAACCTATAAAGTCTTAAAAGAGGAAGGCCCAGATCATGCCAAAACATTCACTATCGGCGTGTATTTAAAAGACGAATTAGTGGCTATAGGACAAGGGCTATCCAAACAAGAAGCCCAAGTCGAAGCCGCCTTAAAAGCTCTCCAAGTAAAAAAATGGGAATAACTGCCCCTTTACCCACAATCACCGACGAAGATACGGCGTCCGCTTTAGGTAAAAAATTAACCGAAATCGCCCGGCACGAAAAAGAATCAGAAATTAAACGCGAGGCCGAAAGCCTTGGTTTAGAATTTGTTAAACTGATGGGCAAACACATCCCGCCGGACGTTATTTCTATAATTCCCAAAAACCAAGCGGAAAAAAACAAAGTCCTGATTTATTTTAAAGACATCAGCGTTATCCGTCTGGCGGCGATCGAACCGTTGGACAAAAACGTCCAAAAAATTGCTCAAGAACTTTCCGAAGAATACGATCGCCCGGTTAAGATTGATATTACAACCCAAGAAAATTTTGATGTCGCGCTGAAAGAATACGAAAACGTGAGGCAAATGTTAATTTTAGGGACGATTGATATTGATGAATCAGCCATTTCCCAAATTGGCACCCAAATCAACGACTACCGCCAAATTGGCACCAAAGCCCACCAAACCACTACCAGCGAATTTTTAAATATGATTTTGAGCGCCGCCCTGCGCATCAACGCCTCTGATGTCCACTTTCAGCCGGAAGAGGTTGATGTTAAAGTCCGTTTCCGGGTAGACGGCGTTTTGCATGATTTGTTTAGTTTGGAAACAAACATTTACCTTCAAATCAAAAAAAGAATCAAGCTGATCGGCAAACTAAAAATAAACATCGAAAACAAACCGCAAGACGGGGCATTGGTCTTAAACTCGAAAAATAAAAAAATCGACCTTCGTCTTTCCGCTTTACCGACGCACTATGGAGAAAGCCTGGTGATCCGGCTATTAAATCCAGACGCGATCCAGTTGGAGTTTAGCGCGCTGGGCATTCATGGCCGGGCACTGCACCTGATGCAAGAAAAAATCATTAGATCCAGCGGCATGATTTTAGCCTGCGGCCCGACCGGTAGCGGCAAAACCACTACCCTCTACACAATTTTAAAAAAATTAAACCGAGAAGACACCCAAATCATCACCTTAGAAAATCCAATCGAATACAAGCTGGAGGGGATTCTTCAGACGCAGATTGATGATAATTTATCTTTCGCGCAAGGTCTAAAAACGGTCCTCCGGCAAGACCCTAATATTATTATGGTTGGAGAAATTCGCGATTTGGAAACCGCGGAAACGGCCATCAGCGCCGCCTTAACCGGCCATTTGGTAGTTACCACGCTCCATACCAATAACGCCGCCGGCGCCATTCCCAGATTTCTGGCCATGGGTGCCAAAGGTTTTATGCTGGCGCCATCTTTAAATTTGATTATCGCCCAAAGGCTGACGCGCCGCCTTTGCCCTGATTGCAAGGCCCCGACCACCTTGCCTCCGGAACTAAGCGCCAGGGTAAAATCAGAACTGTCCCAGATTCCCGAAGAGGATCTGGGCGAGATAAATTTAAATGATTTGCATTTTTTTAAAGCGGTTGGTTGCCCCAAATGCAGCGGTCTCGGACTCCAAGGCCGTATTGGCCTGTTTGAACTTTTGGATATTTCCGAAAAATTGATCGCCAGTATCGAAAGCGCCGCTTTAACCGAAACCGCGATTGTCCAGATCTCTCGGGAGCAAAAAATGGTCACCATGCTCCATGACGGTTTTCTCAAAGCGGCTATGGGAATTACCAGCGTGGAAGAAATTTTGCGGGTCGCTGATTAATTCACATATTCATGGAATATACTTCGTCCAAACTTCTGCACCAAATTTTTACGCCCCGTCCGGCAATATCGCGTAAATACGACTATGGGCATTTGTTGATTATCGCCGGGAGTAAATTTTACCCCGGGGCCTCCGGACTGGCATCGCTTGCGGCTTTGCGTTCTGGGGTTGATGTCGTCACTTTAGCCGCGCCAAAACGCGCCGCTGACATCGCCGCCGGCTTTTCACCAGCACTCATCACCTATTCACTAGCAGGTGATTTTTTGATGGAACGGCATTTTGATGAAATTTTGACACTGCTTAAAGGGAAAAACGCAATTGCCCTTGGCCCTGGATTAGGACGTGAAGAAGAAACACTTGAAATCGTTCGACAAATAGTTAAATCAACTGACTTACCGACAGTCATTGATGCGGATGCCATCTATGCCTTCGGCAAGAAACAAGATACAAGAAACAAGAAACAAACAATCTTCACCCCACATGCCCGCGAATTTAAAGCTTTGACTGATATTGATGTCACTGCGCTGGAAATTAACGCGAAAACAGAAGTTGTAAAAAAAACTGCTAAAAAATTAGGCGCGGTTATCTTACTAAAAGGACCGACTGACATTATAAGTGACGGTACAGAAGTTTATCTCAACAAAACCGGCTCGCCGTATATGACGAGCGGCGGTACCGGTGATGTCTTGTGCGGTATGGTTGGCGCTCTGGCCGCGCGCTTGCACGCGCAAGCCATTTACAATGGCCAGACAGTTGATTTGGCTAAAATCAGCTACACCGCCGCTTGCGCCGGCGCCTACCTCTCTGGAAAAGCTGGTGAACTCGCCGCGAAAAAGTATAAAGACAGTTTGATCGCCACTGATGTGATTGAGGAGATTCGTAGAGTCATCGTAAGGTAACGTTATTCTGACCTGGTTAGCTTGTCCCTCCAATTTGGCGGGCAAGCTAACCAGGTCAAAGTCTATCTACAAGAAAAAACCTGGTTAGTTTACCCGCCGCATTAGTGGGTTTGCTAACCAGGTTTTAATTTTGGTTTAAATGGAATGACTCTCGCTTTCCCCTCCTTACGAAGGAGGGGTTAGGGGAGGTTTATGTCTATATCTCCTCCTCCACCAAAACTTTTTCAACTTCGTTCAACTCTTTTACAAGCGCCTTTCGCCTAAACACAAACTGACGCGACTGTTGTTCTTTTTGATTATAAAGCCAACCATGCTCAATCGGCAGTTGACCTTGATCAAGCGCCGCAAAATATCGGCTGATTGATTCGGCATTATGATATTCATACGTCTTTCCATATGAATACGCGCACCAGCCGAATCCAATCAGAGACACTTGCTCAATCCAGCGGTCTTGATAAACTCGCGGCTGGAATCCTGGCTTTGAATACCAACCAATCGGTCCCTCGACATAGCCAGAATGTTCAAGAATTCTCCGCCCTACGATTTGCATCACATAAGTCTCTACCTGTGATGGAAACTCATCTGGATGTTGCTGATAATATCGCGACAACTGACTGTTGAGATCCCCTCGCCCCAGACGCAGGCGATAAAGAGTTATATTTGTTGGTCGCAAAGTAGCGACGCTTTGCACATCCTCGGCAAACTTTTCGACACTTTGACGCGGGAAACCGTAAATCAGGTCAACATTGACCGACCGAAAATCGGCACTGATTAATCTTTTAACCGTATCTATTGCTTGAGCTACGGTATCCTGCCGCCCGAGCCACTTTAAATAAACATCATCTAAAACCTGCACTCCGACACTAGCTCTTGTCACTCCCGCCAACTTGGCACATTCGACCTTTTCCGGCGTCCATCCTTCCGGCGAGCCCTCAAATGTGATTTCGACGTTATCAACTAGCCGAAAATGCTCTCGAAAATATCTCAAGAGTTTTTGAATCTGGGCTATTGACATTAATGTCGGTGTGCCACCGCCGATGTATAAAGAGGTGACCATTTTATCTCTAACCTCCGGCACCTGCTCTAAAAGAAGATTAGCTTCCCTCATCAATCCCTCAACAAAGCGACCAACATCGCCGCCGACCACCACCGGATAGTGGCAGTAGCGACAACGTCTTGAGCACACGGGCATGTGTGCATATAGACTCACCCTCTTCTCAATGCGAAGCTGCTCTCGTACAGCCACGACGATTTCTTTTCCCTTGACTCTCTCGCCGGTTTCAAACCCCACCTTAAAACCATATTGGTCTGGTGTCCGCTGAAATCTAGTCGGATTTTGATGCACCACCGGCATCACCTGGCTTTGTACAAACTCACGAGCTTCTTTAATTAGTTTATCCATCATTAAAACTCCTTGTCATTCTCGCGAAAGCGGGAATCTATATCAATAGTTCAACCAGCATTCTTGTCCTCCCATTGAGAACACCATATTATACACCTCTCAAAACAATTGCCAACTAAATTATACAAATAGATATACCTAATACCTAATACTTAATACCTGATACTTAAACAGCTCTTACTATAGCCAAATTTGACACAGTAACAAAAATCATCTATGCTCAATTCAGTTGTCAAAAAATGACGACAATATCAAAAAAAATGACCGAATCAATTAAAACCTTAGCCGAATTCGGCCTCACCCCCAATCAAACCAAAGTTTATTTGGCACTCCTTGAATTAGGCGAAGCCAGGGTGCAAGATATAGCTAAAAGAGCTCAAGTCCTGCGAACTACTACTTACGAGGTTTTAGAACAGCTCAAACAAATCGGCATCATCAGCCAATACAACCGACAGAATATTCGAATTTACTTTGCGGAACCGCCAAGTTCTTTGGAGCAAATTTTGGAGACTAAAAAAAAAGCAATCCAAAAAATCCTGCCGCAACTTGAATCCGTTTATAATATCAGTGACTTTAAGCCTAAAATAAGATACTATGAAGGGGTTAAAGGGTACAAAATTGTTTATGAAGATACTTTAACCTGCCAAGAAAAACATTTGCGCGCCATCTTGTCGATGCAGGACATGTTTGAAAAAATGGGCGAGCAATATATGGAAAATTACATTAAAAAACGCGCTACCACTGGTATCAATCTTAATGTCATTCGAATCGGCCCGCACGAAGTCAAACCGATTTGGCCGGAAAGCCGCGAAGAATTGCGCGCCGTCCGCTTTGCGCCAGAGAACTTTGTTTTTCCTTTAACGATGTATATTTACGATAATAAAGTCAGTTTAATGTCCACCAAACGTGAAAATTTTAGTTTAATCATCGAGTCCAAAGAATTTATGCAGACTCAGAAAGCCTTATTCGAAATTTTGTGGCAAGTATCCACGAAATCAAAATGACAATTATGACGATCGGCGTCGAGGCAACCAAAGCGTTTGAAGAGAAAAAGACTGGCGTGGGCTGGTACACGTTTTATATTACGAGCGAATTAATACGTTTAGTGCGTCCGGAAGATGAACTGCAGGTATATATAAATCCGGCCCAAATTTCAAATTTTAAATTTCAAATTTCTAAACAATGTAACAATGTAACAATGAAGCCATTATCTTGGTGGCCGAGAAAATTCTGGACTCAAATACGCTTGAGTTACGAAATGCTAACACAGCCCCCGGACGTGTTGTTTATTCCGGCGCATTTGCCGCCGCTCTGCCACCCCAAAAAATTAGTTGTGACGATTCACGACCTCGCTTTCAAGCAATATCCAGAAGTCTATTCGACGAAAGAGCTTCGCTTGCAGAAATGGGGGATTAAGCAGGTTTTAAAAAAAGCCTGGCGAATAATTGTGCCGAGCCAGTTTACAAAAGATGAGATTGTTAAGTATTATCCGGATTTAGCTAGTGATAACATCTTTGTCGTGCCGCACGGCGTAGATCATGATAAATTTAAAACTAAAAACTTAAAACTAAAAACTAAAGAAAATACTATTTTATATATCGGAAGACTTGAACATAAAAAAAATCTTATCCCTCTTGTTAAAGCGTTTAACCTTATCAATAATTTAAAATTAGAAATTAAAAATTTAAAATTAATTTTAGTCGGCTCTCCCGGCTTCGGCTATGCTGACATCAAACGCGAAATTGACGCATCACCATACAAGAGCAACATTCACCAGCTCGGCTGGATTGATCGTGACGGCCTAGTTGATCAACTAAATCAAGCCAGCCTCTTTGTCCTGCCGTCACTTTATGAGGGCTTTGGCCTGCCGCTTTTGGAAGCCATGGCCTGCGGTACTGCTGTAGCTTGTAGTGATATCCCGTCGCTTAAAGAAGTGGGCGCAGATGTTCCGTTATATTTTAACGCAAATGATCCCCAGGATATCGCCCAAAAAATTATCCTGCTTTTAACCGACGAGGCTCTGCGAAGGCAAAAAATCAATCAGGGATTAAAGCGCGCGAGCGAGTATACATGGCAAGCCACCGCCCAAAAAACTTGGCAAGTACTAACTACTTAAAATTATGATAGCATTTTTGATTGGCTTAATCTTCGCAATTATGACCCCGCTTGCGGCCCACGCCGAGCTCCTGCCGCCGCCCAGTTTAGAATTTACTGTTACTTACAACAACGAGTCGCTCAACCAAAAAAATGTTAACCTGGCGCTTTTAGCTTGCCGCGGAGCTTGGTCTGAAATCACCAATAATATTGATTTGACTCATCTTAACATCCCCGATGCCTCAGGGCGCTGCAGCTGGATTAATGAGCCTGCTGATGACGACTTTTGCTGGACCAAGCCTTGTTTGCCAAAACCGCTCACCAGCCGCGGGCCGTATAAACTTGCTATTCAGTACCAACCGCTTTCAAATCAAATTTTTCTGGACGATCTGCCCTTTGATGATCCTGATGATCGCGCGTTGACCTTGCGTTACCAAATCAACTTAAAGCCCGAAAGCCTTGCCGAGATTATCTTCAAAGACAGAACCAGCTACGAACAGTACTCACAAGAAGCGAGTCGAAATCAGCCGCAAATTGCCTCCCAAGTGCAAAGTCGCCGTTTTAGCGCCTTTGCCATCTTGCTCTTAGCGACGATTGTCATTGAATCATGCCTTTTTTTACTATTTCGCGGACAGCTGAAGCTTAAACGCAAAACCCTATTCTTGATACCGATTATTAATTTAGTCTCTTTCCCTTTATTTTTCTTTATCTTATTGAAATCACGAATTAATATTTATTGGTCAGAAACGATTGTTACGACGCTTGAAGGAATAATGCTCTACCCGTCAATCGCCAAATACACACGACAAGCGCCTTTAACTAAAGCCATTTTGACTTCATTGATACTCAACGCCGGCAGCTTTTTGATCGGGCTTTTGATTTATTGGTTAGTTTAGGTTCAGTCTATTTTTGCATCGCATATGCCTTTTTACTACTTAATCCCTCCCCTACTATTGCTCGCTTATTTAACTTACCGCCATACTTCATGGGGCATTTATGGAATCTTGGCAACCATTCAGGGTTATCTGATACGCACCGAGATCTGGATTATACCAACCACTTGGCTGGAACTGGCAATTTACACAATTGCTCTAGTGAGCCTCATTAAACACCTTCGCGAAGAAACTCTAGAAACGCATTGGTATTACGCACTGCATCTAGTTCGCCCGTATATCATACCGGTGATTGTTTTGATTGTCTCGATGCTCATCTCGATAATTATCTCTGACAATCAATTAGCTGCTTTAGGCATTTTTAAAGCATGGCTGGTTGATCCGTTGCTTTTTTGTTTAATATTTCTTGATGCAATCAAACCAGAACAAAAACGGCAGATCATGTTTTTTTTGACCGTTTCGACCTGGCCGATTATGCTGTATGGATTTTGGGAATATGTTAAAAATACTGATCAAATCATCCCTGGCCGATTAGACAGCTTCTTTAACTCGCCTAATTTTGTCGCGATGTATCTAGTCCCGCTGGTTGTTTTGATTCTTGGTTTTTTGATTCTCTCACGCCGCCATCGCCATTCGCCTGCTGATCAAATAACCGGTTTTGGGAAACTCCAGACAATTTATTACTTCTGCTGGCTCGGAGTAGCGCTTTTGACGCTGTTGCTGACCAAATCGTTCGGCGGCTGGCTGGCACTAGCTTTGGGTCTTGCATTCCTCTTCCTTTTCATTCCAAAGTTTAATTTAAAAAAAATGCTGACTGCATCGATCGTCCTAATAATCAGCTTAACTCTGGGTTGGTTTGTATATCAAAAATCCATCTCCCATTATGATTCTTTCTGGCGCACAAATTCTTGGCAAACACGGCAAGCAATCTGGATTAATTCGTTAAAACTTCTGGTTCGCGATCCTATACTGGGCGTTGGTTTAGCAGACTTCCAACCGGCCTATCAAAATTTCGTTACTCAACTGCCAAAAAACCAACAACCGGCCGAATCCTCGGTGCCAGAACCGCACAATTTATACTTAGCTTGGTGGTTGCAAACAGGATTACTTGGCCTCGTAGCTTTCTTTTGGCTGATTTTGATCTTCTACTTAAAAAACTTAGATAACTATTTTAAAAAAAGCTTAGTCTTGACGATACCCGCGTTGGCCGCTCTGTTTGCCATTCTGGCTCACGGGCTTGTTGATACACCGTATTTTAAAAATGATCTATCGCTTTTATTCTGGATTTTGTTGATTTTTAATCTGCCGCAAACGCAAAATTCCAAATAATTGAGCTTTGATATTTGACTCTGTATCAACCTTATAATAAAAATTCCCCGTCCGGTAATAGGATAGGGAATTTTTGTATCTAGAAAAAATTATTTCTTCGAAGAAATTTTTTTATCTCACTGCTTCCTTCAAAGCCTTGCCTGGTTTAAATTTCGGTACTTTCATTGCCGGAATCTGGATTTTTTGGGTCGGATTCTGGGGATTGACACCAACACGGGCTTTCCTGTGGCTAACGCTAAATGTTCCGAATCCAGTTAAGGTGACTTCTCCGCCACTTTTAAGGGTACCGGTAATTTCGTCAACAATTAAATTAATCGCTTTTTCACCACCAGCTTTGGTAGTTTCTAAAGCTTCAGAAATTTTTTGTGCTAAATCGGCTTTCGTCATAGTATCACCTCCCTTCTATAATCATATCTATCCGCTTAATTTGAATAGACTGATGGTTCTTAAGTTTGGCTAAAACACTATTAAAAACTATATCGCCTGTTTCTACCATTTTATGCTTTACCGGCAGTTGTGTCAAGAATGCCTCTATAATTTCATCTTTTTGGACTCCGAGGATACTATCCTTAGGACCGACCATCCCCACGTCCGTCACGTAACCCAACTTATGTTTTGACAGTAGTTCGGCGTCAGCGGTGGGAATATGCGTATGCGTGCCAACTACCAGTGATGCTCGCCCAGCCGCATACCAGGCAAAAGCCACTTTTTCAGACGTCGCTTCCGCGTGAAAATCTACAATCACCTCATCATGCTTTGGCGCTTCCTTAAGAATTTCATCAAATTTTCGAAATGGGTCATCATAATCCAGCTTCATAAAAACTCGGCCAATCAAGTTTATGAGCAACACTTTCTTAGTTTTTACCTTTATAATGCAATAACCTCGGCCAGGCACGTTAGGCGGATAATTGGCTGGGCGGATAATTTGATTCTTCGCTTCAGCCAAGAGCTCTTTGCCCTCAGGTTGGGCCCACACATGATTTCCGGTCGTGAAAGCATCAATGCCGATATTTTGAATTTCGGCTAAAGTTCCTTTGGTAATGCCTTTACCATGGGCCAAATTCTCGATGTTGGCAATCACCAAATCCAAACTCTCCTGCTTGCGCAATTTTGCCACCACCTGTTGCACCGCCCGGCGACCAAGTTGGCTGACTATATCACCGATGAATAAAACATTTAAAGTACCAGCCATAAATGACTATTTACGAATCTAGCGAGCATATTCATCCACTCGAGTCTCGCGAATAACTGTGACTTTTATCTCGCCTGGATAAGTCATCTCCCGCTCGATGCGATCAGCGATATCGCGCGCCAGTTTTAATGCCTCTAAATCGCCGATCTCTTGCGGGGTAACGAAAACGCGAACTTCCCGACCGGCATAAATGGCGTAAGCATGCTCGACTCCTTTAAATTGCCGCGCTGTATCTTCCAGCTCTTTTAACCGTTGAATGTAATGCTCGTAAGTGTCTTTTCTGGCTCCTGGACGCGAACCGGAGATGGCATCAGATACTTTATTGATGATTCCTTCCAGACTTTTTGGCCCATCTTGATGATGTGACAACGCCAAATAGGCAATCTCTTCCGGCAGGTTAAACTTTTTCATTATCTCGTATCCAATTTCCGGATGTGAACCCTGAACTTCGTGATCAACCGCTTTGCCGATATCGTGGAGTAATCCGCCTTTAGCGCAGATGGACACGTCAGCGCCCAATTCCTCGGCCAACATCTTTGATATTAACGCGACTTCAATTGAATGTTGTAAAACATTTTGGCCATAACTGGTCCGGTATTTTAACCGGCCTAAAATACGGATTAATTTTGGATCTAAACCAACTACTCCGGCCTGATAAGCGGCCTCTTCGCCGGCCTTGCGAATATCGTTGGCCAATTCAACTTTAGCTTCTTTGATGGTTTCCTCAATCCGTCCCGGGTGAATCCGGCCGTCTAAAATTAATTTTTCCAGAGCAATCCGGCAAACGTGCCGGCGGATCGGATTAAATCCAGAAATCCAGATGGTATCCGGCGTTTCGTCAATCACGATTTCGGTGCCGGTCAACCGCTCCATCGTTTTAATATTGCGGCCTTCTTTACCGATGATTCTCCCTTTCATTTCCTCGGTCGGGATAGTTACGGCCGTAATCGTTGTCTCTTGGGCAACAGCCGAAGCTACTCTCTGCATCGCCACCGCCAACAAACTTCTTGATTTGCGGTCAACTTCGTCAGAGGACTGCCCTTCCATCTTGCGGATTCTGGCCGCCAGTTCATCACGGATCCGATCCTCGGTGTTTTTAAACAAAACTTCCTTCGCCTCGTCAATGGTTAACCCCGCGATCTTTTCAAGTTTCTCCAGTTGCTGAGTTTTTATTTGGGTTACCTTTTCCTTTAGTTCTTCAATTTTTTTAACCCGATCTGCGTACTGCTCTTTTGATCGTTCCAATTCCAAAAATTTTGCATCAAATGTTTCTTCGCGATTTTCCAAGCGCTGCTGGCGTTTGCGCAATTCATCTTTGGTTTCCGTTTCCTCGCGCTTAGCTTCTTCTATAATTTGTAAAGCCTTTTCCTTACCCTGAATAGTTAACTCTTTTTCCTTATCCTTGGCTTTCTCGATAATGTCTTTCGCGCGCCGCTCAACATTTTGCGCGTATTTGGTAGCTAAAAAAAGTCGCAGAAAGTAGCCGATTAGAATCCCGGCTACCACTGCGGTTAATACCGCTGCTAGCAACATAACCTTGTCAAAAACATATCTTAATTAGACTAATACTCTCTTGGTGCTGACGTTGAAGGGTAAACAAAAAATCCTATTGGACGCAATAAGTGTAGAATGAGTTCTTGATAAATAATAATAGGTTTATAAGAGGCAAGGATGCGCGACAGGCAATACCATCCTGTCGAATATTTGAGACCATAAGGCAAAAATAAACCAATAAACTCATCTCTACGCCGAATTAACTTAATCATCTGATTCCGTTACTAGCGACCATGATGCGTAGAGGAACTAAAAGATTACCCTAATTAAGAATATGGTTTTAAATTAATTAATAATTTGAGTTTAGCAGGTTTAATTTAAAAAGTCAAAAAAACCTTAATTTAAGCGATGAATTAAGCAATGCCCAAAACTTGGCGCACCACTGCCCGATCATCCCATGGCACCAAACATTCCCTCACTGCCATCACCTCTTCACAACCCTTGCCGGTTAAAACAATCACCTCTTTCGGTTTGGCCAAGGCAACCGCTTTTTCGATCGCCTTGCGCCGGTCTAAAATTTTCCAATAGTTTTGATTTATCTGACGATTCAAATCACTTTTGACGCCCACTTCCACTTGGTTCATGATTTCCGCTGGGTCATCATCATAAGGATCCTCGTTAGTGATAATTACATATTTGGCATACTTCGCCGCCAAGCTCCCTAATTTCGGCCGCTTAGCTTTATCCCGGCCGCCACCGACTGCCCCTAGTACGGCAATGATTGATGAGTGCGGTTCTGGATGTTTGCCCGAACTAGGCCGAGCTTCGGGTGAGCAAAGCGAACCCCGACTGAGCGAAGCGAAGGAGTTTGAGGCCAGTGAGGGTAAATATCCAGAACCACGCACCGATAAAATCGTTTCGTATACCTTCTCCAAAGCCGCCGGATCATGGGCGTAATCAACTATAACTGTTATATCGCGCTTAGAATCATAAATCACCTCCATTCGACCAGGCACTCCAACCATTTTTTCCAAGGCCTGCTGGATTATTTTGATTTCAACTCCCTGCAATAACCCGACCGCGATTGCCGCTAAACAATTATAAATATTAAACTCGCCCAACAAATTTGTTTTAAAATGATATTTTTGATTCTCATACTCCAAATCAAATTCTGACCCTTGCGCCAGCAACTTACAGTCCGTCGCTATAATTTTTTTGAAATTTGATATTTGATTTTTGAAATTTTTTTCGGATTTCGGATTTCGGATTTCGGATTTTACCCCGTATCCCCACTTCTCATCCGCCTCAAACTTAACGAAGTATTCCGCCTGCTCATCATCCAGATTCACGACGCTGACCTTTTTAGCGTCATTGCGAGGAGCAAAGTGACGAAGCAATCTTGAGTATAATTCTTGACCTTTGAGCGCCGCAAATAACCGCCCTTTTGCCTCTTTGTATTTTTCGAAAGACCCGTGGGATTCGATATGCTCTGGGGTGAGATTTGTAAAAACAACTGTTTGATAATTTATGCCCCAATGGCGGTATTGTTTAATGCCTTCAGAAGTTGTTTCGATCACCGCGTACTGACAGCCAGCTTTGACCATTTCTCTCAGCAACTTTTGCAACCGAAACCGGCCTTGCATACCTTGTTTTGTGCGGTTGATCCATGATTTATCAGCAATTTTAAAATTGATTGAGGTAGTTAAACCAACCTTGTTGCCGGCCTCAGTCAAAATTTCCCAAATAAGGTTACAAGTCGTTGTCTTGCCGTTAGTACCGGTCACGCCGATTACTTTTAGCCGCCGGCTCGGAAAACCATAAAATACATTCGCCAACACAGCCAAGGTTTTATGATAAAGCAAGATGATTGATTCGGGAACAAATTTTCGAAGTAATTTTTTCATGAACAGAACCTGCCCGAAATTTGTCATTCCGAGCTTGTCGAGGAATCGCTTTTCTCAGTCCTTGAGGCAACGGACTGAAACGCCGTATAACTTATCCTCGCGCCTTCGGGCAACTGTATAACCACCTTCGTCCAAACTTCGTATCCAGGCAGATGTCCCTCTCTCTGAAGACGACCAGAAAGAGGCGTGCATACCGCCAAAGGGGCCATTAGTGCCCCGGACGCCAGGCAACAAGGCATTAAACCCAGAGCCGCCGCCCAATTTTAACTTAAAGCCTTCGTCAGTGCCACCTCCGCCTGTGCCAATGCTATTATCCCCATACGTATACGGAAAAGAAAGAGCGCACAAAGCGGTGTATTCATCATGAGTGGGAATATGCCAGCCAGACGGACACAGGCATTCTGGGTAACTGTTATATGCACTGGCCACAATCCATCGATGTCGTCCGTCATCTGCACTGCAATTGCTATCTATTTCAAAACAATATTTGTCTATAATTTTACTATTAATCTTGTTTACGCAGACCGCCCGTTCCAAAGTGGTGTATTCATCATGGGTGGGAATATGCCAGCCAGACGGGCACAGTCCTTGTGCTCCTGGCGTAGTGGAATAAGCCATGGCCTCGTCCCATTGATATAATCCGCCCCCTTCATCACAGTAACTATCTTTGTTTAAATAACAGTATTTTTCTATAATGCCATTATTAGTCTGGTCTACGGCGCCGGCTATTTTAGCGCCAATGTTTAAATTTTCGGCAAACCAACATTGAGTACCAATGTAGACAGTGGCGTAGCTTTGGCCGCCATATTCAATCGAATCCCCACACGCCCATAAAGGTGGATAGTCAATTTGGTCTGAAGACGAGTTGTTAATTTTGTTCAAAATAAAAACTGCGCCGACAGCGATCATCAATACCAAGATAAATGCGATTAACGATCTTTTTGTAAAAGAGAAAAAATTATATTTAGGCATAATGCTATAGTAATGAGATAATTTTCAAACCGTTTGAAAATTTATTCATTTAGTATTTAAAATTCGTAAATTTAAAATTAAAACCATAACTTGGCGCCTATTTGCTGTTCTTTCTTTTCATTAATCCCAGTGTAACATTGACTATCTAAATTATCAATAAAGGATCAACAAAAAAAGCCATTAAAAATTTTTGTTGTCTGGGCGATTAACAAAAAAATTTAATGGCTGTCATTTCGTTATTTAATTTAGCAACTACTACTTTTCGGTTCCGGCGATGAGGTTAGAAATGTGCTCGCGTACGATCGCCAGCATCTCTGGATCATTATCAACAAATTCACTGACGACCTTTGCCATGGCTAATGGCTTAGGATCTTCCAAATATTTTGGCCCCTCGATTGATATTGCTTCCACTGCAATTGTAATCTCAGCCGACATAACTTGATCGCCATCAAGATATTTTATTGAAATTATTTTAAATACCACACAACATCCCTCCTTTTCTCAAAAACTTTCGCCCAGTAGACGTATACTAACATTTTCCTGTCTTTTGTCAAATCAACTCGCCATCTCTATCAATTTATCCAAAAGTTGTGTAAATGACATCCCGCTAGCCGCCGCAGCTTTGGGAAAAAGACTGGCGCTGGTGAGGCCGGGTATGGTATTAACCTCCAAAACATAAAGCTCGCCAGCTTCTGTCAGAATCATATCTACGCGCGAAAAATGGCGACACTGCAGGGCGTTATGGGCGCGCAAAGCTAATTGCTGGGCTTGTTTAAATGATTTTGCTGGAATTGGCGCTGGCACGATTTCATCAACCAAATCTGGCGCGTACTTAACTTCGTAGTTAAACCAGTCACCGGCGCGTTTAGGCCGAATCTCAATCACCGGCAAGGCTTGATCGCCTAAAACCGGCACTGTTAGCTCCCGGCCTTTGATAAATTTCTCGACAATAACTTCGCCTTTATTATCCGTGGCGATCGCCAGTTTTATTGCAGATGGTAATTCTGATTTATTTTTGACAATGGTAACGCCGACGCTGGAACCCAAATTCACCGGCTTAACCACGCACGGGATTTTAATTTTGTTTATAATTTGATTTGAGTTTTCTTGGTTTACCGCCCAAGATTCTGGGGTGGGAATGTTCTCTGCTTTAAAAACTTTTTTCGCCATCACTTTATCCATCGCCAAAGCCGAGGACAGGGTGTCTGATCCGACAAACGGCACACCCCACAATTCCAAAAACCCCTGAACTGTGCCGTCTTCGCCAAAAGGCCCGTGCAACACCGGAAAAACCACGCCTATTTGGCTTATAGAACTCTTATTTTTTGACAATTGACCTTCACTCCCGCGCAAAGCAGTCAAACTTTTACTGATATCAAAAGCCGCCTTCGTCTTGCTGTCCAGCATTTGCGGTTTAAGGCCGCCGGAGTTGATCAAATATTTGGTTGACTCCCCGGTTGAAAGCCAGCGTCCGGTTTTATCAATCGCCACCGCAATAACGTTATATTTGTTTCGGTCTAAATGGGCAATCACCGAGGCCGCGGAATTAATCGAGACATCATGCTCCCCGCTTTTCCCGCCGAATAAAATCAAAATATTTTTTTTCATAAGCTTCCTGATTTTTTAATGAGCGAAAGTTGCAACCGCGTATCCAATGCTTCCGCGATTTTATGCAAAAAAGCTAGGCTGGGATTATAGGTTCCACTCTCAAGCCGAGAAATGGCAGATTGTCTCGTGCCAACTTTTTCCGCAATCTCCTTTTGCGTTAAACCTTTCTCCAAGCGCTTTTGAATGAGCGTATTAATCAAAGCAAACTCCGGTTCTAACGCATCATAAGCATTTTTAATTTTTTTATCTTTCAATAATTTACTTTTTAATTGACGATAGGTTTTCATGATGGCAGTATAACGTATATGTTATATTATGTCAATTATCTTCATATTTTAATTAAGCATTGCAATTTTTGTTTAGCGACACGGAGTTCTTTTTGCAATATCTTTTGTGTTTTTTTGATAAAACCGTGTAAGAGCACAATCTTTATATCCATAAAAACGATGCAGTCTCATTTAAACTAAAACTCGTGGAATCAACGGATTAATTCGCGTGACGATTTCGTAATTTATGCTGTCAATTTTAGCGGCCATTTCTTCCGCTGTTATCTGCTCCCCGCCACTCCTGCCAATCAACACCACTTCATCGCCGACTACGGCGTCCAAAGCTTTTGAGGCGTCGACCACTGTTTGATTCATGCAAACCCGGCCAACAATCGGCAACCGCTGGCCGCGTACCAAAACCTCGCCTATATTGGAAAGCCCCCGATCCAAACCGTCCCAATAGCCAACCGGAATAACCGCTAAGCGCATCGGACGAGGCGTTACAAAAGTGCAGTTATAACTCACGCCAACATTAGCCGGGACATCTTTGACCTGAACGATTTTTGTCTTCCACTCAAGTGCTGGCTTGAGACTAAAATCAGAACAGCGTTTGCCTATCAAATCACGGCTCCACAGCGACGGATAAAAACCGTAAAGACCCAATCCCAGCCGCAGACTATTCCCGGGCAAACCGCCAAACAAAGCGCCGGGCGTATTGCCAAGATGTAAATATGGTATTTTGATCTTCTCAGTCTCCAACCACGTTACCAACTTCGCAAAATTCTCTATCTGCAATCGAGTATAGTCGGCATCACTGTCGCCAGAGGCCAAGTGACTGTATAAACCCTGCACCATTAAAAATTTTGACTTCTGCGCTGATTTGATAAACTCGGCCGCGTCTTCCATTCGTACGCCGAAACGCGACATGCCAGTATCAATTTTAAGGTGAATTTTAAAAATTTGCTGATACTTAGATCCTAGATCATTTAAAATTTTTAGCAAGCTGATCTCGTTGACCGCTATCTCAATATTTTGCGCGGCTACTTTAATCAGTTGATCGGCATCAGCGCGATCATAATTCCCTAAAACCAGTATTGGCTTCTTGATCAACCGCGCGCGCAACTTCAGCGCTTCTTCAATAGACGCCACTGCCAAATAATCAACTTTCTCTTGGATAATTGAGGCCACTTCGGCCATGCCATGGCCATAAGCGTTGCTCTTAACTACGCCCAATAGAAAAAAATCAGGAGATATAATCCTCCGAAACTGCTCTAAATTATGCTTGATACTATCTCGCGAAATCTCGACTTTAGTTAACATAAATTGTCATCCCGAGCTTGTCGAGGGACCCCTTTCCTCATTAAGAGCTTCACCCTCTACAACTCCGGCGCCTTTTCGATTCTGATTTCGCCGCCGGCCTCCAAATATACCACGTCGCGCCGGCCAACAGCGCCCGAAATCAAGAATGCCGCCAGCGCGTTTTGAACGTGATCCTGGATCGCCCGTCGCAACGGCCGTGCGCCGTACAGCGGATCAAAGCCCAAGTGCGCCAGTTCCTGCACCGCCTGAGGCGTGACTTTAAATGTGATGCCTTTCAGCTCGAGCCTTTTTGCGATGTCGATTAAAATCAAATTGGCGATCTGCTCAATGTCCGCGATCGACAATGGTTTAAAAATAATAATATCATCAAAACGATTAAGGAACTCCGGTTTAAAATATTCCAATAAATCTTGCTTAATAAATTCCTCGCGAATTTCTTCGAGTTTGGCGCCCTGCTGTAATTTCTCCTGTAACTTTTTAGTCCCGGCATTACTGGTCGCCACAATAATCAAATTAGTAAAATCAATCACTTCGCCCTCGGCTGAGGTCATTCGGCCATCGTCCATCACCTGCAAAAACAGGTTGAGAATATTTTTATGAGCCTTCTCCAATTCATCAAGCAATAAGATGCAATAAGGGCTGTTGCGCACCGGCTCGGTTAATAGTCCGGGTTCGTGCGCCGTTCCCAACAGTCGTTGAATACTGCTCATTTCTTGAAATTCCGACATATCTATCCGGATCATATTTTTTTCCGAACCGAAATAGATCTCCGCGATCCGCTTGGCTAGTTCGGTTTTACCGACGCCAGTCGGCCCGACGAACAAAAAATTAGCGATCGGCCGCCGTTCATCGCGCAGTTCAGCGCGAGCGCGCCGCAAAGCCGCGGAAACTTGTGAGACAGCGTAATCTTGATCAATATATTCAGCGTGGATTTCGGCCTCCAGATTCATCAATTTTACGCTTTCCTCCTGCTCAATCTTTGCCAGCGGCATGTTGATCTTGCGCGATACAATCTTAGCAACGTCTGTTTCGGTAACCACGGTTTTAGGCCCGCGCTCAGAGGCGACTTGGGCCGCAACTTCCTGCAAGATTTTGAGCGATTTCTCCGGTTGATTTTCGGTATGGATTAATTTATTGGAAAGCTCAACCGCTTTTTCCAATGCTTGATAAGCAAAAAATACATTGTGTTTGCCCTCGATAAACGGCACGCGAGCTTCCAACATTAAAACAGTGTCTTCAAAATTCGGCTCAGGAACATCGATTCTGGCTAAAATCTGCCCCAAAGCCGAACGCTCAACATATTTGGTGTAACTTTTATAATCCGCGGTGCCAATCACCAAAAACCTACCGCCTTCTAATATTTGCACCAAAACCTGATCAATGCCCATGGTTTCAGTTCCGCTTTCCGCTCGCAGTCCCACGCCAACCAAATTTTGAATATCTTTAATAAATAGTACGATGTTGCCGGAATGAGCGGTCTCATACAAAGCTTGATACAAACGCTCTGAGGCACGTGCCGGGTCACCGCCGGCCAGCAGACTGGCCACGCTCAGCGATACTAAACGCTTATCCTGCAAAATCTCCGGTACCATTTCCGCCGCCATCTGTTGCGCCAATTCCTCCACCATGCTGGATTTCCCGACTCCAGGCCGACCCACCAGTACGATACCATGCGCCCCGCCTTGAAAAACAGTGTAAATTTGCTCCATTTCGCGTTCATGGCCAAGCGACGGTGGCAAAGCGCCCTGGCGCGCCAAAGAAGTTATATCTCGGCTAAAGGCATTTAAATACCTGGTCTGGACAGCGGTCATCGCCCGGTTCATTCCGTATTTTGACTTAAACTGCGAAAGACCGCGCCGATGCGACTGCTTAGTGCGCAAATTTTCCTCCAGTTCGATCCAAAGTACCAGATGGCGCAATTTATAAGCTTCAATGTCCAAATCGTACAAAATTTCCCGCGCATAACCACCGACTTCAGCCAATGGTATCCATAAATCCGTCAGTTTAACCTTAGCGTTGCCGCCGCGATTATAAACTTCCCAATACGCCTGCAATAAAATCTTTTGCAAAGCCGCTGAAAAAGAAATTTCGTGTTTTACTCCGGAGTGCATTTCCGCAAACATGCAACCTTCCAAACCACGTTTAATTTTACCGACTAATACTCCAGCGTTAATTCCCAATCGCCAAAGAATTATTTTTGATGTTGTCTGCGGCAGTAAGGTCGCCAGCAAATGCAATGGATTTACTTCGTGATACTGATTATTGTAAGCTAAAAAAAACGTCTCTTCCAAAATATTTCGCGTTAAATGATTAAATGTTTCGGTAATGTCTATTAACCTCGGCTTCTCCCCGCCGGGTTTAGGAAAACGAGCGTACTCTTTTTTGATTACGTACTCCTCCAATTCTTCCTGGCGCGCAAAACGATAAATTAAATATAAGTCTGATAAAAAAGTGAATAGAAATAACCGCAGATAAATATTGTTGATGAGCCAAAAATCTTTCGCCAAAAAACCAAGCGGCAAACTAACCTTCAATGCAATAACCCTTTGATAAATGTAAAAAGCCAGCAGTAAAATACCAAGACCGGCAATGCAGTAAAGCGTAAAGTTAATGACAAAATCTAATTTTAAAAGCGACCGCCTCTTGGTAATTTCCCAGGGAGTCAGTTTATTAAAATCAAAAAAGAAAGTCTTTTGGCCGATTTTGAGGTAAACTGGGGCTTTCCCGGTCTGAGAACACTCTGGGCACGGAGCGCTACCAACAAAACCAGCTCCTTGACATTGTGGACAAACTACGAACAATTCCTCCATAAATTATGATTTAATGATACTGCTTTTAATTTTTAGCGTCAATTAAAAAAAGCGGGGTATTTGGATCCCCGCCCTCGAAACCTTATTTGTTTTTAATTTGATAATAAACAGCTTTAATCCACCGTCAGCCCAGTAGCCGGTGACGCAGCCGGCAAGCTGGCAGGTGGATTTAAAGTATTGTTGACGCTACCGTCGCCGGTCGCTACATCAGGATTAAGCGTGCTGTTACCAGTATCAGGGCTTTTGCCGACCAAACAAACCGCCTGCCAAGGACGATAGTGAGAATAAAAAGTCTCTTCTTTTTTAGTGCCATCAGCATAAACCACCGCGTAATCAAACTGCGTATCAGCCCCGTTATGGGCACTTTCGGTGCATTTAGTAATTCCAGGCGCGATATCCGTAGTCTCAATAAATTTTTTAGCTGGCGGCTTAGTAATATTATATATTTTAGGATCAGAAATAGTCACTTGCCGTCCGTCTTTAGTCCCCCAAAATTCAAAAAATACTTCATTGCCTTTGATGGTAGTCTGAATAAGAATATGCGTACTCATGTTATTTCGAAAACGGCAATCCGGATGAGGCGGGTAGATAGTGCAATCTGTTCCGGCTGGCTCATAATAAACTACCCGGTAGCTATGGCTCCGGCGCTCGGTAATTTCCAAACCACTCTGCAAGGCGCCGCGAAAAAGAGTAGTGCCAATTTGGCATAACCCGCCACCGTATTCAGGTATGGTTCTGTTGCCCTTAATCACCAGCTCAGGCAAATAGCCGTTTTGGCCGTCGATTGCCCCCAAAGCCGCGGCTAAAGAAAATTCTTCGCCCGGCGGAACTAATAAACCATTTAATGCCGCCGCGCCAACCGCGATGTTGTGTCGCCTGTTAGCCGGACTGCCGGCAAAATTTGATTTGCCGATACCGACAATTTCTTTAATGCCCAAATCATTTATTGATTCTGTCGAATATTTTGGCAAAACTTTTTCGGTAATAATCTCAATTGGTTCGTTAACTAAACTTTCGTCGAAAAAAAATTTGTTAGTTGCCTCCAAAGTTTGGGCATAGGAGATCTGCCTGCCTTCGCTGCTCGGTTTAAACTCAGATACTTTGCCGGAAGAAGTTAACTGAAATCGGGCTTCTTGAACCGGGAGCTCGACTGCTGGAGCAATATGTTCCTGTAAATAAGCAATCAACCCGTCGTTAAACGCCAGCATCCCGTCTGAAATTGACAGCCAGTCTTTATATTGATTTTTGTTTATTAATAATGTCTCGGTAGCTGTCGTCGCTTCGGTTGAATCTGTATATTTAAAAAAGATGTCTGACCGACTGATAAACAACTGTTCCATCTCGGCCTTTTTACTGGAAAGCTCGGCTACTGTAACTTTAGGCAAATCTTTTTTGGCTGTCAAAGTTACTACGGGCATTGCTATCTCGCTTAGGGCGTTGCGCGTTTGTGCGATCGCCGCATCATAATCCGGCATTATTCCAGACTCCTCGGGAATAATCATTATTTTTAAATTATTGTCAATCTGCAATTTGGCATCATGAGCCGACATTTCTTGATCCTTAAAATTTTCCTGCAACGTTGCCTTAAACTTATCGTCATACAGTGTATACTGTAATAAAATTTTCCTGGGATTACGCAATAATTCAATTTTTGATTTAAAATCCGGCCAAAAATCTCCGGTTCGCCCAATTTCCATTATGTTTTCTAAGGTAGCCTCAGTATTGACGCTAACGAGTTCGTAGGTCAAATCCGGATCAGTCGTCGCGACGACTTGAGGCCAAACCGTCACCTGCTGATTTTTATACGTAAACAACATGCCGTCGCTCTCCAAACTTCGTTTATAATTATTTATTAACTCCGCTAACTCGGCGCGCTTTAGACCGCTGATTTTGTTGCGGCCAAGCATGATTCCCGCGTAAACGCGGCCCTGATATTTAATCTCGTATCCCCAGACTACCATCAAAAAACTAAATGAAGTAAACCAAATAATTAAAAAAAATACGGCTAGATAACGCAGCCGCTTCTTCCGGTTAGCTGTCACGACACCAATCTCTTTTCGTTCAAAATTGTGCGCCAAAAAATTATTCTTGCGGGACATTGTTAAAAATCTCGTTTAATATTTTCTTGGCTAATACTTGCTGGTCTTGCGTCACTCCCTCTGCGTCTTTAATTTCGACAATAACAACATCACCTTCTTTTAACCCAGGCGGCAAATTCGCTGATTCCCAATGTAAAATTTGTCCGTTTTCTATAATGATCACTGCCTGCCCTCCCTCGATTCGGTCAATGACTGCTTTCTTAATGTACATAAATCATCAACTGCTTTGATCAGTTACTTTAATGTGAATTTTCTGCACCTGTTTGGCTTTGGGCAACCGGATGGTTAAAATCCCCTTTTTAAATTCCGCGACGGCGGCATCAGCTTGAATCTCCTGCGGTAAAATAATGGAGCGAGAAAAAGAGCCCCAATAACATTCTTGATAAAAATAATTTTGCCGCTGGATCTCCTCTTCTTGTTTGCGAGTGCCGCGAATCGTAATCATGTCGTTACTGATAGAGATATCTAAATTCTCCGAGTCAACCCCAGCCACTGCCGACTTAATAACAATCTCATCATCTGTCTGATAAACATCAACTGATAATTGGCCATCATAATTTTGTCCAGCCCACTCTGTCATATCTTCACCGGCGGCCCCTCCAGCCCTTATTTTTTTACTCATTTCTTGTTCTGATTGATTAGGAGACTCTTCTGTTTGCACGCCAATAGTTTCCGTCTCTGGTTCGCTCGACTTTTTAATTCCCGTAATTTTAGCAAAAAAAGATCGACTGATCATATGGCCAAAAATTTTCGATTATCAATTTTTTAAAAAATCGAAATCAAAATGGTTATTCAGTGATTTGATATTAACAAAACTATTATATACTAAAATGTTTTTTTGGTCTACTCCCCGGATGTCGCTCGCGAGCGACATGGCCCATTGCAATTCATAAGCCAAATAATGATTCTAAAAAAAATAAGGGCACAACGGAAGCGCCCGGTTGAAAATTGTTTCACGGCGTCCAAATTGTGCCCTATGCTCTGATTTAGAGCACAGGGTACTACTTCTTCTACTCTTTTATAAGTAGCAAAAGTAATTTCCTTGAATTTGACTCTAAACCAGTTTATTCTTACCATTCCTAGGTGGACATTAAGCCGTTTTTTTATGCTTAAAGCCCCCAAACTAATTCTTCTTTTTTTATTTAATTTTTTTGTTTTTGTTTTGTCCTTTTTATTGATCCTCCTATGGAGCATAAGCTCCACTAAGAGGTTAGAGAATTATGGAACAGTTAAGAATCTAGATACTTTAACAGTTTTATCTATCGCTAGATAATCCGACTGAACTCTTCGCTAAAGATAAATCTCCGCAAAGAGTTAATGTGGGCGTTAAAGCATCTAAACTCTCACTGTTCCTTACCTCGTAATATTTTCAAAGAACTTTCATATCTCTATTGGTTACATTATATCATTCTTAGTTAGTGCGGTCAATCGTCGAAGTTAAATAATTGTGTTTCCATTTTATGCGTAATTAAAGCTAAAATTACTGTCAGTAAATAATAATTTTTTGACTCTGTTGATAACTATTTATTTGTTACTCACTATTTTTTCAAAATATATTAATTTATCCACAATTTATCCACAATAAAACTAAAAAGCACCTACCAAAAGGTGCCCTTTAGTCTCCTCCCCGATAACTCGAGGAGGAGTAAGAGGTGATACTGCCCACAAATCTCTGTAGCACTGCAGTTTTTAAGTGGATAACTTATCTACAGTACTACGACTGGACCAAACTAATCTAGCGTTAAACACTAATTAGTAGCCCAGCCATAATCTGTAGACAAGAGAATTACCCAAAGGCAATCCTAAGACGAATCCTAGGAAACCTCTGCCTTTCGCCCATTTTGATAATCGTAATTACCCAAATAGGCGAAAGGTTCTAAACGTTACCGTATAAGAAAGATAATCCCCATGCTTGTCGTGCCTACAGAGACATAAAGCCGAAATTATCGGAAAATCTTCATATCTCTGTAGACCTCTTATATCTTAATTAACAAACAACTTACTTAATTTAAAGACCCAGTATCTTAGCACACAATAAAAAAACTGTCAAGGGCCGCCTTTGCTTTCTGATTTCTACGGTGTTACAATAAAAAAAGCTTAGCACTGTCTACAAAATAATACGCTAATTAAATATCAGATATTTCACTAATTTATGAAAAAATCAGAAAATTTAAATACAGCCCTGTCGCCGGATTTAGAACCTGAAGTCGAAATTACTTTACGTCCACAAAATCTGACTGAATTTGTTGGTCAAAATCAGATCAAAAAAAATCTTGCAATTTCGATTCAAGCCGCACAATATCGAAACGACTCTCTCGAACATATATTGCTTTATGGCCCGGCTGGGCTGGGAAAAACTACCCTTGCCCATATTATCGCCAAGGAGACTGGCAACTACATTCATGCCACTTCTGGCCCGGCAATCGCGAGAGCCGGCGATCTGGCGGCCTTATTAACTAACCTCCAAGCCGGCGAAATACTTTTTATTGACGAAATCCATCGACTTAACAAAACAATCGAGGAGATTTTATATCCAGCCATGGAAGACTATAAACTTGACCTGATCGTCGGCAAAGGACCCTCAGCCCGCACTCTTAAATTAGAATTGCCCCGTTTTACCTTAATTGGCGCAACCACCCGTTTAAGTTTACTGTCATCGCCTTTGCGCGATCGTTTTGGTTTTATCCATCGCCTAAAATTTTATAAAGATGAACATATTAAAGAAATAATTAACCGTTCCGCCAATATCTTAAATATTGTGATTGATGATGAGGCCGCTTCTACTCTGGCCGCGCGGTCGCGTAAGACGCCCCGCATCGCTAACCGCCTGCTCAAACGAGTGCGTGATTTTTGCCAAGTTAAAGGAGACGGACAGATATCACCTGATCTCACCAACCAAACCTTAGAATTACTGGAAATTGACGAACTCGGCTTGGATGATATTGATCGCCGAATTCTAGAAATTATTATCGAGAAATTTAACGGAGGCCCAGTCGGATTAAGCACGATCGCCGCCGCAATCGGTGAAGAAGAAGAAACAATCGCCGAAATTTACGAACCGTATTTGATGCAAATCGGCTTTCTCGCTCGCACGCCGCGGGGTCGCCAAGTTACCGAATCCGCTTACCAACATCTGCACCTTACGCCGGTAAAACTTTTTTAGTTATCTCCTCTAAATAAAAAAGGGATCCAAAAAATTCCCTTTTTTTATTTTATCCTTAGGCTTTATGGTATGCTTTAATAAATCTAATAGTGCCGCTTTGAGAACGCATCATCACTGAATGCGTAGTTATAAAGTCATCACCATAAGTTACTCCTCCCAAAATCGGACTCGGAGAAACGCCGGTCGCAACCAGCAAAGCCGAGCCTTTTATTAAATCATTAAGCTCATATACTTTATTCAAATCAGCCATACCCCGATCTTTGGCCTGCTTCAAAAATTCGTCGTTATGAGGCTTTAGCATCGCCTGCATATCGCCACCTAACGATTTTATCCCGGCCGCTGTAATCACCGCCTCTGGCGCCCCGCCAATACCGATCATCATATCTATCTCCCAGTCAGAGATGGCTGGCGCTAAACCATGAGCGACTGTCCCGTGCTCAAACAAAACTACCCTGGCCCCTAACCGCCGTACAACGGCAATATAATGCTGATTACGCTCTCGCTCCAAAATGGCAATCGTCATCTCGGACGGCTTTTTATGGCTGGCACGCGCAACCTTTTTAATGTTTTCCTCCAGCGGCGCTTGAATATCGATTAAACCACGCCCAACAGGACCGACGCTTAATTGGTCCATATATGTGCCAGGCGGAGCCAAAAGACTACCCTTGGGGCCGAAAGCTATTACCGAGATTGCGCCAGCTTTCCCGGCCGCGGTTAAACTGGTACCCTCCAGCGGATCAACGGCAATGTCAAACTCCAGCGCGTCTTTGCCGGTAGCTCGGCCAACTTTCTCTCCGATATATAACATCGGAGCTTCGTCTTTTTCGCCTTCGCCAATCACTACCGTACCCCGAAAATCAATATCATTCAACCGCGCCCGCATTGCCTCTACAGCCGCCTGGTCAGCTGAATTTTTATCGCCGCGACCCAGCCACTTGCTGGCGGCAATGGCCGCTGCCTCGGTAACTCGAACAAACTCTAAAGCCAAGTTGCGATCCATACGTTACTGAAAATCACGGTCAAAATTTCTAAAAAAATTAATGTTTTGACCCCGATTCTTTATTAAAACTTATGTGATTAAAGCTTTATCTCAGGCCTCTAAATATTTTAATACCGGAAATTCCTCGCCAGCCAATAATGCCAGTGATGCTCCTCCCCCGCTGGAAACATGACCGAATTGATTTTCCAAATTAAATCGCGTCACTACGCCCTCAGTATCTCCGCCGCCGATAACCGAAAAACCTTTTGACGCCGCAACTGCTTCGGCGACTGTTTTCGTACCCTGCGAAAAACTAAATTCTTCAAAATATCCCATCGGGCCATTCCAAAAAATAGTTCGCGCCCGTTTGACTATCTCGCCATATAAATAAGCGGTATAAGGACCAATATCCAAAATCGCCTCATCCATGGCACATAACTCCTTCTGCCCGTTTATTTTCTCGATTCGCAGACTGCTATTATCGTAACCTCCCTGTTTTCTCTTTTTACCCACGATAATATCAACCGGCAACTGCACTTTGGTTAAAGCTACCGGCTCACCATCCGGCCATTGGCCAGGCGTTAATTCATGAGGCACAATTAACCCGTTTGTTTTAGCAATCAATTCTTTCGCTACTTCGACCGGATCAACGCTGTTGCCTTTTGCCTGATCAACAAAAGAACTTTCCACTATAGAACCTCCAACCGCCAAACCATGCGCTTTAAAAAACGGATTCGCCAAAGCCCCACCTATTAAAACAATGGCCGCCCGATCCAAAACATTGCGAATCATCGCTATCTTATCAGAAACTTTGGCGCCGCCTAAAATCAAGACAAACGGCTCCATCGGACCGGCTAAAATTTGGCCAAGCACTTTTACTTCTTTTTCCATCAAGAAACCGGCACAGCAACTGTCAGGGTGATATTCCAATATGCCTGTGGTAGAGGCGTGCACCCGATGGCTCTGGGCAAATGCATCATAAACCACAAATTCACCGGTCGCGGCCATCTGCTTAGCCAATGCAGGGTCAGCCTCATTTTCCCCTGCGTTAAAACGCGTATTTTCCAGCATTACAATTTCACCGGGTTTCATTTTGGAAACAATTTTATCAACCTCCGGGCCAACGGTTTGATCAAGCTTTTGAACCTTTCGGCCTAACAACATAGACAACCTTTCCGCTACCGAGTCCATTTTGAATTGATCATCCATTACTCCCACTTTTGGGCGTCCTAACCAGCTCAGCAACACCAAAGAACAACCTTGCGTTAATAGATAATTTATAGTGGGCAAAGAAGCGCGCAAACGTTGGTCATCAGGAACAGTCCATTTATTGCCGACTAAAGCTAAGGTGACATCATAAGCCACCCGCAATAACACTCTTTTCCCTTTTAAATTAACTTGATCTAGCGTGCGTAACATTATACTAGAGGTCCGCTTCTGGCCGCGAAACTTTTATCCACGCCCAGTGGCGGTCGTTAAAATTCATGGCAAGGCAAATGAAACAAACTGGCCAATTCGTTATTAAAAACTTTCCCGTGCATTATCATTAAAGCGTTGCGTAACACCTCATCCTCCACCAATGCCTTTAATCCCTTATCCGCCAGCTCCAATAAAAAAGGCAAAATAAAATTAGAAAACTCTACTCGTGATGTTCGCGGCCCAAAGCGCTTGGTTAAACCTTTGATCTGCGAATAATCAAAAAGCGATATCTTCTGGTCGATTATTTTACGAATTAAAGTTTCATTCTTTTTTAAAGAAATCTCGGTAAATAAAATTTTATCCTTGCCGCTCAAATTATCGATCTCCGCCAAATCAGGACATGAGGTTTTAACAATCAGGTCTCCACGATCCAATAATTCTTCTTTGGTATTGATAATATAAGCGCCAATATTTAGATAAGGCCGCAATTCAGGCTTGGTGGCATCGCCCTCAATTAAAACAGTATGGCGATTCTGCACAAGCACGGATATTGATTGTGAAGTCATGTCCACTTCATGCCTTTGGCCTTGAAGAACGCTAATCGTCATAAATAAAAAACACCCAAGTTGATCAAGCTAGCCTAGCTTTCAAAACTTGATCATAAACTTCGGGAGTTGAAATATCATACCAACTGCCTTTTAGCAAATAGCCGAGCAATTTATATTTTTTTATTAATTTAGGCAAAATATCTTTTTCCAAACTGACGCTTTTATCCCTTGGCAAGTGAGAAAAAATCTTTCCTTTGAGCAAATATATACCAGCAGAAATCAAGTGCGACTGGGTCGCGTGGGGCTCGGGTTTCTCGATAAAATCTTTGATATATTCACCTTCTAACTTTACTACTCCCCAAAATTCTGGGTTACGCACCGTCGTTAAGGCAACCACTCCCAAAACATCCCGATGCCCATAATAAAATCGGACCATATCTTGATAATTTATATCCGCCAATACATCGCCATAGATTAAAAAAAAGGCCTCTTGAGGACCTAAATTGGGCTTCATGGTACGCAAAGCGCCGCCTGTTCCCAAATCGCTACGATTTTGCACACTATAAGTAATTCTGACTCCAAATTTACTCCCATTGCCAAAATAAGATTTAATCTTATCAGCTAAGTGCCCGACGGAAATATAAATGTCGCGAATATCGGATTCCCGTAACCCAATAATAATATGCTCCAATAAAGGACGCCCGCCGACCGGCAACATGGCTTTGGGCATCTCGTAAGTGAACGGGCGAAATTTAATCCCCTGGTCGGCTGCCAAAATAACCGCCTTGCTGACCGGCAGATTCAATTTGTAAGCCAACATGGATTCAATCGCATGCGAGCGATTCCTGATTCTCACACCGTCAATTTCCGCATCAAGAATCTCGATCAAATCTTTGCGTAAAGTGATGGTTAAACGTTTCCTCAGCATAAAAAATAATGTATGACAATATCATATGTTATCATACATTATTCCAGCAACCGCTGTCAATTGTAATTGTACTAATATTTACGAAACCCGCTCGACATATTCGCCGGTTTCGGTATTAACCCTGATTAAATCACCCTCTTTAACAAATAGCGGTACATTAATTTGATAGTCCGTCTCCAAAGTAGCCGGTTTAAAAACAGTCCCTGAGGCAGTATCGCCCTTCACTGCCGGTTCGGTTGATTTTACTTTTAAAACTACTTTTGGGGGTAAATCAACATCAATTAAACGATCTTCATACTGCACTAATGTTACTCCCTGTCCTTCTTTAATAAAACCTACTTTATCGTCTAAAAGTGATTTATCGACCGAAATCTGCTCAAAATTAGCCGTGTCCATAAAATGCAAAGCTGTCTGATCCTGATACAAATATTCGGCGGCTCGTCTTTCCAATACCACCTCCTCAACTTTCTCGCCGGCCTTGAAATTAAATGTTAAAACGCTGTTTGTAAGCAAATCCCTAACCTTAATAGTCACCGTGGCCGAACCGCGGCCTTTATGAGTGTGGGAATAGTCCGTCACTTCTAACAAGGCGTCCTTATATTTAAAAATCACCCCTTTTTTTAAATCATTTGGTTCTAACATACGGTAATAATGCCACTTCTCGGGCTTGTTTTATGGCTAAAGTCACCTTTCTCTGATGCTTAGCGCACAAACCGGTGTAGCGGCGGGGTAATATTTTCTTATAGTGCGAAAGGTAAAAATTTAAAGCTTCCGAAAATTTATAATCAATCAATTCGGCTTTTTCCACACAATAATAACAATGTTTGATTTCTTCTTTCATAATAGACAAGGTAATCTTAAGCTTCCCTAAGCCGGCAGTGGGGACAATTTATGTTGCCCAGAAAAATCTACTAAATTAACACCGCCTAATCTTAGTTATAAGCGCAAGATAAATGTTGATGCAAAAATTATTTTAAAATGGTATGTCTTCCACCGAAACTTCGGCTTCTTCGTAATTCTCTTCGGAAATATCTATGGTCGGTATATCTTCCTCACCGCTTTTTGTCGGGGGAACATATGGCGCGTTGGAAGCCGCGATAGGGGTTGTTGCCATACCAACCGCTTTGTTTACCGTTGGACGAGCTGGGGAATAAGGGCTGGCAACTACTGGAGAAACAGCCGCGTTCACTGCACCGCCGGCGCCTGCCGGACGATCCAACATAATCATGTTATCTGCGACGATCTCAGTTTTGTACCTTTTAAATCCATTAGGATCATCCCAACTGCGAGTTTGCATTCTTCCTTCGATGTAAACCTTGGTACCGCGTTTTAAGTATTGAGCGGCAATTTCTGCCAGACGACGCCAGGTTACAACTTCGTGATACTCCACTGTTTCCTGTCGATTGCCACTTTTGTCCTTGTAAACCCGATTAGTAGCAACACTAAAGGTAGCTACTGGTGTACCATTAGGGATGGTCTTAAGTTCCGGCTCCCTAGTCAAGCGGCCAATAATCATCACCTTATTTAAGTCCATAAGTCTATGGGGGAATTATGAATCGGTGATTAGGATTGCCTATAATCGCAATCCTAAAGACACTTAATTCACAATTCTTGCTTTATAGTTCTATTTCCCCTCCTAAAATATCTTCTAATTTTTTGTCCAAATCTGCTAATGAACTTTTTTTAGCCTTAGTGGCCTTCTTCTCTACAATTACCTCTGGGACAATCACACTTTTTTGGACTTCTTGCTCGGGAGTAGAGGTTTCTGTCGGTAAAGATATTTCTGGTTGTTCACTAATCTCTCTCTTCGCTGGAACCGGCTCGCGCAGATCTAAATTTTGTCTCTCCTTAGGAGTAGCTTGCTCGACAACGATTAGCGGGCTGGCAGGTTGCTTACGAGCTTCTTGGGCCTTTAACCGTACTCGCTCGTTAAAAATTTTAAGGTAAGCTTCCAAATCTTCGTGTTGTAGCACTCGACTCCGTAAAATGCTTTTGGAAAGAAGAATGCTTTTTTTTATTGCAGAAACGCCAGCAGGCGCAACTTTAAAATAACACAAAACATAATAAGCATGCTCGGCTTTTTTTATTGGATAAGCTAATTTCCGTTGGGTCCAAATTTCGTGGGAGAGTATCTCGGCTTGCTCTTTGGCAAGCAATTGGCCAATTTGATTCTTTATTTCTTCGACTTCACTTTGCGAATTAGTCGCTGGAACTAAATATAATAATTCGTATCCTAAAGACATTGCCCTAAAACTGCAAAAATAAAATGTGCTTAAACGCATCTTACTTTACAGCTCGTTACAAGCGAGCAGTCTAAGTATGCAACTTAGACTATGGATATAAAGCCCGCCGCGGCCCATCCACTATTTTTGATTAGACAGGCGGAATTTAAAGTCATTTTTAATCTAGCATAATTACTTTTTTTTGGCAAATTTTGCTAACAATATTTCGGTATCTTGCTCCCGAACAAAACGTTTTAGTATCAAAAAACTGATTAAAATGCCTGCTACGTCAACCAACCAATCATGCCAATTGCCGTCACGCCCGGAAATAAAACTTTGATGATACTCATCGGTTGCGGCATATAAAGCGGCTAAAATCATTGCCAACGGTAATACGGATTGTTTCTTTTTTCCAATAACCTTAACCAATAGCCAAGTTAAAATTCCGTATTCAACCATATGCGCCCCCTTGCGCAATATTAAATCAACCCAATCTATAAGACCGGAGCGCAAATTCGGTTGATTCGATAAATAAAAAATAATTCCCATCCACAATAACAAGAGCAACGAATCTAAAAATCTTTTTAGCATAAAATTTGTATCAGAAAAAATTTAATGATATTATTATAAATAACCGAACAAGTATTTTTTGCTTGCCTCAAACTCCCTTCGGTCGGGGTTCGGCTATGGCCTCACCCTAAGCTCGGCTTCGCAAAAAAAACTTGTTCGGTCATCATAATTGCCTAACACGATTTAGTCAAATGTATCAGTTTTACCGGTTACTGTCTTGGTTTTTTCATCCGATAATCACGCTGGCCTTAATGCTTTTTTTGGCCATCGTATTTTCTTTTACTGAAGGCCAACCGTTAATTCTCTGGTTAGGAGTCGGGTTTGGAATGATTTATGGCATTCCTGGAGTCTATTATTTTATTTTACTCTATCAAAAAAAAATCGACGTCGACGTAAAAAATTTAATTCAGCGCGAAAATTTGTTTAAAATCAGCATAATTACGCTAGCCGCCGTTTTTGTTTTGACAATCATTTTTACGGAGGCCGAAATTCTCCAAAAAATGCTGTTGGCGGCAACCGCAATCAATCTGTTATTCATCATCTTTCTCAATCTGTTCAAGATGGAGTTGAGCATTCATATTTCGGCATTAACAGTATTAATAATTTTTTTAATTTATTATGTAGCCGACTACTACTTAATCGGACTGCTACCGCTAATCTTAACCGCCATTTCTCGTTATAAATTACATAAACACACTGTAGCGGAATTGATTGGAGGATTTTTATCAAGCGCGATTATTTACATCTGCATCTTATTGCTGTAAATTTAGCGTATCATTTTATAAGTTCGCTGTAAAAATGAGGCAAAATAAAACAACTGGCGATTCGACCAGTTGTTTTTTTGTGCTTAATTCGATTTAAATTGATGGCGGTGGCGGCGGCATATTATCAGAAAAATCACGCCTGCCTTTTTTGTGTCTTGATTTATCGTTTGCTGAAAAAGATGCTTTTTCCGACTCTTTAATCTTGAGTTCCTCCGTCTCTTTCAAATCCTCCTCCGCCATACCGCTTTCTTCATGTTCGACTGACATCATATCTTCCTCATCACTAAATAACTTATCAATTCCTTCGTTTAATAAACGGCGTTTCTGACCTAAATACCAAATCACAAAAATGATTGCTAAACCTATCAAGATAACAAGACCTAGAACCAAAGGCCAGTTTGTCACCGCTCCGAGCGCAAAGCCAGATCCCCCGGTAGCTGCGCCTAATTCAATTTTATTATCGTCTCCATCACCGGCGATAATTTCGCCTGAAACTTCTGGCGCCAAATCAGCAATTTCTCCACTTGCCCCCTCTTTTACAGAAATACCATCTTGCCCAGTGGGCGTTTCACCGTTTAGTGATGGTGTCCCGCTTGTTTGGGAATCGGTTGGCTGCGGTGCTGGTTCTTTTACTGGTGCCAAACCACTAGGAAAATAATAAAGGACGTTAGAAATAAGACTGCCTTTACCCTGATCATCATAAGCTTTCGCGGTAATTCGATGGATCCCCGCCGTCGATGTGGCTATATCAAGAGGCGCCTCGAAATACAAAGTCCCTGACTGATCATTAATTGGCGTTACGACAGAATCTAACTTTCCATCAACAAAAACATGAATTAAAGAATCATTATGCGCCACGCCTCCAACTTTTACCTTACCGGCGTCTTTTGTTATCCGAAGCAAGGTTGGCGGGATGTAAGGCTTTAAAGCTATAATTGATACTCCTTTGGACAATTGACTAACCCGCCCATTCTTGTCTGCCGCTTGCGCGTAAATTAGGTGCTCTTTTCCTCTTTCTACGCTCTTTTTTAATTGATAGCTAAACCCCGCCACGCCTGAGGAATGATTTAATACTGTTATTTCACCATCTTTGGCGCCATCCACGATTATTGTTATCGTACTGTCGTTATAAGCAACGCCAGTAATAACCGGCTTATCCTCAACTATTTTGTCATTATCTTGAGGAGAAAGAATGGTCGGCGTGGGAAAGTTAACAATCTCCAAGACTTTAACCTTACTTGGCAAGGATACGCGCCCGGTTTGATCAACTGCCTGCAAGTATAATGAGTGCTGTCCCGACGTAATGGGCACTGACAAGCGATGTTTAAAACCGACAGCGCCAGATGGATTTGAGTTCAAGGTAAAAGTGTCGAATAAAGCGCCGTCAACAAAAAATTTAATAGTCGAATTATTATGAGCCACGCCTTGCAGATAGGCAAAGGGAGACGTAGTCTTTACATAATCAGCTAATAAAAACGTCGGCCCGCCGAAAGGAACAATATTAATGTTAATAGTTTTTGAAAAATCGCTACTAATCTGCCCTGTTTGATCAATGGCTTTTACTTTAATATCATGCTCACCTAAGCCCAACGGAATTGTCGGCTGCCAGGCAAAATTGCCAACACCAGAGGGATGATTAGAGGTTTTCACCGTTGCCGCTAAACTGCCATCTAAATAAATCTCGACAGCCGTATCATTAACGCTTACTCCAGCAATTAATGGCTTGGCTGTCGTTAATTTTTGCGCTTCTGGCAATAAAATTGTCGGCGCGATTACACTAAAAACAGCCTTTGATTGTAGAGGCAACGCGAGCGCTAACAATAAGACGCCGATTTTTAAAAAATTTACCGCTTTTGAAAATGTCGAACTTTTTTGTTTTTGTTTTTGCTCTGTGCTACGAGAACCATAACTAAATACACTAGCAATTTTTTGAAGGATCATAAGGAAGCATTAGACCTTATCCTCCTTTATAAGGATCACATTATATTAGCCACCTGCCTTTTGTAATATTGGCAAATAATTAATATATTATTTTTAGAATCTAATTGCTTCCTCGTATAACTAATACCACCTTAGGTAATTTTATTAAATTAGTCAAGTATTTTCTGTGGAAAACAAGTGAATAAAAAACCTTTCCCCTAAATCAAACCCAATCCTAAAACTAAAGGATTGGGTTTTGGCTAATTAATACTCCCCAAAAGCCTGCATTATTAATAATTTATTTTTTTGTTCTTCAACCACCAGCCACAATTGGCTCTAAAGTGATTTTAATATTATCCTTTGCTTCATCATAATCAGTGGTGGCCGGATCGTTTGTCGTTTTGCCATCTGGTCCGGCAGATTCTAAAGAACCACGTAAATAGTCACCATCCTGATCAATTGCTGGCGGTACCAAGGCATAACTTTTCCCCCAAGCATCTTCTTTCCAATTGGTCTCTAAATCGCTATTTGGAGCGTCCGTGAATCCTTCGGCTAAATAACCTTTAGTAACTAAAGTAGTAATGGTACTAATGGTATCGCCTGGATAATCCTGTTGATACGCCATTAAGGAATCGCGAACAGCTTTCATTTCGTCCATTGTTGCGATCAATTTAGCCTGACTAATTTGATTAACCGCATTGGTTACTCCAGTACCAGCTAATACAGCCATTACCGTAATGCTCGCCATGATTTCCGGCATGGAAATACCTCTCGGCTTTTTTAGCCGAGACCATGAAATATTCATTTATTATCACCCCCTTTCTATATCTGTGCGAAATATCTCGACCTTTCTTTTATTTTTATTTTTGTCTTTTGTATAACTTATCTACATCTCATAGCGCCGTCAAAAAATTATCAAGTTTGGTTTTTTTTGTTTTTATTTAGCGAAAAATTTTGTTTTTGTTTTGCTTAATGACGGCGCCTCTTTTTTTGCCTCCATTTTTTTATTAATTCTATTTTAGCATAAAAAAATGAGTCAAGCAATAAAAAAATCGGTACCGAGATACCGACTAATGCATTGCTTATCTAGACTACTAATGTCTAAAAGATTTAAGTAATTGAATATCTTCTAATCTTCGCCGATCAGAACCGGGCGTTTCTAAAATAATATTAACGCTTTGAAATTTTGGATGATTAATTAAAATTCTAAAACTTTCCAACCCAATTAAACCGTCTCCTAAATCAGCGTGCCGATCTTTATGGCTATTACAGGGCACGGCTGAGTCATTAAGATGAACTAATTTAAGCTTGTTGAGTCCGATTGTTTCGGAAAAAAGCTTGATAGTTTGATTAATTGACTTTTCGCTATCTAAATTATACCCTGAAGCAAAAATATGTGCTGTGTCTAAACATACTCCAAGCGATTGTCCGGCATTGCTATTCAAAATTTCGCCTAATTCTTCGAATCGCGAGCCCAAAATATGCCCGCTACCGGCAGAAAGTTCCAGTAAAAGTTGACACGACCCCGCATAATCCAAAATAATCTTTTCCAACGCTTTTTTTACCATTTTTATCCCTTCTTTCTGCGACAAATCACCGTAACTACCTAGATGAGTCATCAAATATTTAGCACCTAGTAACGAGGCGCGCTCTAAATTCTTTCTGACCAAGCTGATTGAGCCGTAGCGAATGCGATTATCTAGTGAAGCAAAATTGACGAGGTAGGGTGCGTGAACGTAAAATTCTTGAATATCGTTTTTTTGTAGCGAAATTTTAAACTTTTTTATTTCTTCTGGCGTGGTAATGGGTGTCCGATACGTTTGCGGCGATTGCACAAAAATCTGCATCACTTCGCACCCTTGTGTTTTCGCTCTCTTGGCCGCCTTATCCACACCGCCAGCGACAGAAACATGCGCGCCAATTAGGGATTTTGGGGGCATAGGTATTATATTTTAAATATGTATTGGCTATAAGTTTTGCTATCCCTTTTTTCTAAGGTCAAAATTTTAATACCGTTCTTTTGTTTACGAAATATAATCCTCATCTCACCCTTTCGGACACGATATATATCATTCCGTCCTTTTAATTTTTTAACATCCAAACTGCTGACATCGCTTTGTTTTATCTTTACTAAGAGTATTTTAAATAATTCTTTTTCCTTAGGCCGCAACTTACGCAAAGCTTTATCAATCTTATCCATATTAATTACAACCGCTTTAACAATTCGTCAATTGACACACCACCTTTTTTTATCTTTGTAAAATCAATAACTGTTTCCCATCTATCTTCCTCAATCGGTATAATCCTAAATAAAGGCTCAGATCGCTTAAAAACAATAAAATTTTGGCCTTTTTTAATCCGATCAACATAGGTTCCCATATTTTGACGTAAATCCTTTAATTTAACAATATTTTGCATATGCACATAAATTAACTTAAGTTCAATTTAAGTTTAACTTCATTTATTAAGTCTGTCAATAACAGTCTGCCAACGAAAGATTGACTTTCACACAAAAAAAACCTATCTTTATATTATCCTTCCGGGATCGTCTAATGGTAGGACGCTAGGTTCTGGCCCTAGTAATCTTGGTTCGAGCCCAAGTCCCGGAGCCATAAAAAAACTCCCATATTTTTGTGGAAGTTTTTTGTTATCTCAGTGAAATTTGTCTAACTCTACTTAATTACTGCACGCCATTGTAAATTTCCTGCATTTCAGCGATGCCGGCTTTGGAAGTAACCCATTTGACTTTGGCCGGCACTTTGATTTTAGCTGTATCATAAGTGTATTTACAGGTCCGCTTTAGAGGCATAAGAATCTTGCCGGTTGGATAATTAATACTGGCTTCAGTTTTGATCCATTGTTGAGTATCTTCATTAACATAGACCTTGACGCTAGCCATTTCCGGGCCAGACGGTGCCGTTGAATCAAGGGCATTCTGAATCAAGTTGTCAGTGCCATCTTTGGTGGCAACGGCCTTGTAAACGGCAGTACGCGTATTCCCAGACTTGTCCCAATGATCAAAAGCCATAGACTTCTGGTCAATTCCATAGACTATGTTTTCATTTTTGGCATTCTGCAACATACTACTTGTCAATTTTTTTTCTTGAAAAACTTTCCAGACTTTACCGGCGTTGTCGCCGGAATAATATAATAATGTGCCGTTGATTATGCTACTCATCACTTTGGTACCATTATTAAAAGTGGTTTTTTCTCTGACAGCTGAAATTTTGGTGGGAGTGACCAAAGAGTCAATTTCGTGAACGCGAAAGATCGGGATGGCTTTTTGGTTGAGATAATCAACTACTACCTGTTCATCGGCGGTCAAAGTCTGCGCGGCTGTGGATTGACCGGCGGTGATAGTACAGTCGCTGGACCAGTTACTGGCAGTCGACGTTTTTTCCCATGAGGCATTGGTAAAATTAACGCCAGCCGGAATGTTGGCGTACCATGAGCTGTCAAGCTTGGTAGCATCAAATTTAGCGGGTTTGCCTAAAACGCCTTTGCTAATCACCAATTGCTGACCCTCTTTAAGAGTGGCTGAAACATTACCTTTGGCGGATTTGGCGGTTAATGAGCCTTTAAAAAGCGTCAAAGTGGTAGTTGCGGCTGTTTCATTAATTATAAATTGCGTACCGCGGACAGCCACAACTGCTCCGCCATTAGTTCTGATTTTATATCGGCCATCGATAGCTGTTTTCTCCAAAAAGCGGAAAACACCATTGACCGTTTGCCAAACATTTTGATCAATGTACTTGATAATTGAACCTGCTCGCATATAAATACTTTGATCAGGCCTAATAATATTAGCCGGTTTGTCAGCCGGGGCAGTAATTGTTTTGCCAGGTTTAAGATCAGAGGCAGAGTAGTATTTAGCGATCACTGGTGTCGGATTGATCGGTGTCGGCTTGATTCCAGTTGGATTGATTTCCGTCGGAATGATCGGTGTGGGGCTGACGGGAGTTGGACTGATGGGGGTCGGCGTGATCGCAGTCGGGCTGATTGTTGTAGGACTGATTACAGATGGAGTTGCTACTTGTTGTTGCAGCTCCTGCGCATAGGCTGTCTCCAAGGCAATTATTTGATTCCAGACCTGATTCAACCTTTCAATTGCGCGGATATTATAGGCTCTTTTAAGCGAATCTTCAGTGGCAAGGTCAACATTTTTAACCTGATTTACGACTGAATTAAAATCATCATTGTTAACAGACACACTTGCATCATAAAGCGCTTTTGCCTGAGCATAAATGCTGGTGCCGTATAATCTATTCACTTCTGAACTCACCTGTGTATCTAGAGCTATTCCTTGCACCTGTGTATCGGCAGTAGTTCCAGACGGAGTTATTGTGCCTTTATCAGAAGGCGTAAAAGTCACGCCTGATTGGCCGCCCGATTCTGATTGGCCAGAAGAGCCTGATACCGGCCCAGATGAACCAACATCAGGAATGCACATATCATAGCCAGATGCCTGCGTGCCACCTGAGAATGTATGGCTTCCAGCAGGACAAGTAATTAATGCCCGAGCCGAGTTAGCACCACCAAAAGTAGCAATTAGAGTGATACCTAAAATATATAAAATTTTTTTCATAATCAAAAATTATTCTATTGATAATGTTTCCAGCCTTTGATCTTTGTTTCGGCCAGATGGATAAAAACTGCCTTTATTATATCTTATTTTCCAGCAACAGTAAAAAAGACTCGACTGAATTATCGCTCGGCTGTTGACTGATTACATTAAAAAATATAAGATGATCAGCGATTTGTTATGACAACCCAAACCATAACCGAAGAACAGCTTAATTTATACCAGTCGCTCTTTCGCGGCAGAACGGATGTTTATGCCCGGTACTGGGAAAAAAACGGCCAGGCCAATTACAGCCCGGCTTACGACGTTAACTGGACGGCTTATAACAAATATAAATCAACCGGCGGATCGTTTAAGGATTTTAAAGATAAAAAGCTAATTTTCTTAACGCCGGGCATTGTTAAAAAACATCTAATCGGTTCCCATGCCATTGGCATTTACCCCATACTGCAAGACAACACTTCGTATTTTATTGCGGCGGATTTTGACGGTAGCAATTGGCAACAGGATTGTAAAAATTCCATAGACGAGTGCCAAAAGGCTGGCCTGCATGCTTACCTTGAACGGTCCAGATCCGGCAACGACAAAAGCAGACAGGTGGTTTTGGAAATAATCCGCCGGGCGTTAAAGTTATCGGAGTTCGACAAGGAGGTCAGTTTTGACCGTTTATTTCCAAACCAAGACAGTTTAGCCAAAGAAGGATTTGGAAACCTTATTGCCATTCCCATGCAAGGCCAAGCTACCAGGCTAAGCAATACGCTATTCTTAAATCCTGAAACTTTTCAGCCTTATTCCGATCAATGGGCTTTTTTGCAAACAATCCATAAGCATACAATTGCCGAGCTTGAATCAGCTTATGCAAATGTGCTTAATAAAACTGTCAGCTTCACGCCGGAAGTGCCAGGCACTTCATCAATCAGTTTAATTTTAAACAGCAAAATCGTTTTAAATCGTTCCGAGCTAACCCCCCTGCTTATCCATTTCCTGAAAGAAAAGCTGAATTTTATCAGCACCGAATATTTGACAAAGAAGCGACTGGGAAAGTCCGTTTACAAAGTCCAAAAGTTTTTTAAGCTACTTGAGGAAAACGGCGATGATGTTTTATTGCCACGGGGATTTTTAAGCCAGCTTATTTCTTTTTTGCGCAATAACGGGATTGCTTACCAACTTAAAGAACAGCGACCGCAAATATTGGAGGTAAAATTTACCAGCAACATTAAACTTTTGCCCGCACAACAGCCAATAGTGGGAAAAGCCTTGGAAGTAGATAGCGGCGTTATAGTTGCTCCTTCCGGTAGCGGAAAGACTATAATCGGACTGGAAATTATCGCCCAAAGAAAATTGCCGGCCTTAATCCTTGTCCACCGCAAACAGTTGCTTGACCAGTGGATTGAACGGACGCAGTCGTTTTTGGAAATCCCTAAAAAAGACATAGGACAATACTACTCGGTTAAGAAAAAGACCGGGGAGCAAATTACCGTAGCCATGATGCAGACATTGGTTCGGATCGGCAATTTTGCTGAATTGCAAAATAAATTCGGTACGATCATCGTAGACGAATGCCACCATACTCCAGCCAAGACTTTCCGCGAGGTTATTGGCCAACTTAACCCCAAATACATTTACGGCCTTACCGCTACGCCCAAGCGCAAACATAATGACGAACCGTTGATTTACATGTTTATTGGCAACATCATCGCCCAAATGGAACATGCACCGGAAATAATAGCTGAAACCCCTGAGTTGTCTTACAAATCAGTTAAGACGCAAATCATTATCCGGGAAACCAATCTGGAAGTCCCTTTCAAATTTACGACCGATAACTTTCAGCTTTTGGCCAAACTTATCTGCTTTGACACTAATCGTAACCAGATGATCGTCAAAGACATTCAGGAGCAAACCAGTCAGGGCAAAAAAGTCTTGTTTCTTTCGGAACGCCGTGACCACTTGGAAATTTTAAGCCTTTACCTCAAAGGCTTGTGCGAAACCATTACCATATCCGGTGAGGACTCTAACGCCAAACGAGCAATTAAACTAAAGCAAGTCCAAACCGGCCATTACCAGGCCATTCTTTCCACCGGCCAGTTTTTCGGCGAAGGATTGGATATCCCAGGTATTGATTGCCTAATTATCGCTTTCCCGTTTTCTTTTGAAGGCAAGCTTATCCAATACATCGGCCGCCTGCGTGGCAAAGACAACCAGAAAATCATTATTGATTACGAGGACAAAAAAATCGCCTTTTTGGAAAGGCAATTTAAACGACGGAAAAGGTATTACAATAAAATCTCCAAGTCTTAACTTATTCGTAATATTTGCTTAATTTTTCGCTACCGTCTGTTCGATACTTGCCCAGCTCCGTGTCTTCATCCGCCTTATAGGAAATTTTGCGGGTGATGCCAATCATCCTTAACTCCTCACGAATTCTTTTAACATCCAGCTCATCCTTCCAGTCATAAGTATAGACGCAAATAACTTTGATCTTTGAATTTGGAAAATCGGGGTTAATTTTTACGGTCGCCGCTTTGGCCATACCACCCAACCTGCCTTTTTCGGTTGCTATTTTAATTTTCGCCCAAATTTTATCAATACTATAAATATTGACAAAGAGTAGCCATTTGCCGCCGCTTGCCGTATGTTCGGGATACTCACCAATTTCCCTTTCAGCGAATACCCAATAATCATTGGTTATTTTCGAGGGCTGGTCTGTCAAGAATGAATAAGGCATATGTCCAATTTTTTTAATTCCCCAGCTAGCTAAATATTTTTCTATCTCTTGGCCATATAATTTCCAAGACTATTTAACCGCGTAATTTTGCGCAGCGAATACATACTGGCCGATGAATATTCTTTTCAGGGGAATTATTGAATTCAATTCGTAAAACACCAGCATGGCTCCGCGGTATTCATCTTCATCCACGCTACGGTACGAAAGCGGGGAAAGTGAATGCGAAATCAGCAAAGCGTTGGCCATAAGCCTGCTCGTTCTTTTGTTGCCGTCCTCAAACGGTTGGATATAGCCAATACCTAAAAGCGCGATCAGGGCTTTGGCGTAAGGAGTTGCCATTCGGGAGACCGCGGCCGAAAGAGCATCCACCGCTTCGGTAATTTGGTTAATGTTGTCCAAGGGCAAATATTTAGATCCTGTAACGCCAACCGGCTTTGCTCGCAAGCCCAAACCCACGCTTAAATCTTTAACCAAAATTGCGTGCAGTTCTTCCATATTTTTTCGAGTGAGGGTTGTAAACCGCGCGGAATTTTGGCGGATGTAGTTAAAAGCGTCCTTGTGGTTTAATATCATTTGCGTTTCTTTTTTACTGTGGCCGGGCGCTTCCTTGTTTTCGAGTATCAACTTTTCCGTATCGAGAAGAGTATAAGTATTGCCTTCTATTTTTGACGACTTCCAAGACAGTTCAATAACCAGCCGTTCCAGTTCTTTTTTTTGGATTGATGCCGGCAAATCCGCGGTTCTTTTTTTATATTCCATAGTGGCGGCCTTCAATATTTTCAATTCGTCATCCGCAAAAATATCCGGCGGCATTGCCGATAATAAATCATAATTATATCGGCTTAAACCGAATCGCTTATCAGGCTCCACGGAAACATATTGTTTGGCATTAATATCGAAAAAAATTCGGCCTTTAGGTATAATATGATAGCTCGTTGACCGTCCGGAGCCGAAAGTTTCCACAAGGCCTTCGCCGACCATTTGGGACAAAGCTCTTTTAACCGTAACCAAGGAAATTTTTTCTCCGATTTTTCCCATTTCGGCATAGACATCTGAGGACTGCATTTCTCCTTTTTCAAGGAAAATGCCAATGATTTTTTGATGTTTTTGTGATATTTTAATCATTTTCGTATCATTTAAGTACTTATATCGTATCATAGTGATACGATTATGGCAAGTGCGGCACGGGTAAATTGGGAAAAACGTACTTTCTGAAGAACCAACGGCGCAATTTATTTCATCAACTTTTTGACTTCCAGCTCACTTAGCTTCCTAAATTGACCAGTCGGCACATCTATTTTGACCGTCCCAATGCGAATTCTGACTAATTTGATTACTTTCCAACCTAAAGCTCCAAATATTCGCCGAATTATCCTTTTTTTGCCTGAATGAAGCACTAAATTGAGTTGAATGGTATCTGTGGATAACTTGTTGATATTGTTGATTTGATCTACTTTGGCCGCACCATCATCTAATTTAACCCCTCGTAATAATTGATCTTTGACTTGTTGAACATCAATGGGAGACACAAATGTTCCACGCCTGTCCCGTACCCGAGCGCGCCGAGTGGTTTGGGGCGGAACATTTCTTGAGGCTTCAACGTAATACTCTTTTTCAACCTCAAATTTGGGGTGGGTCAGCTTATAAGCGAAATCCCCATCATTAGTTAAAATAATCAGGCCTTCGGTATCCGCGTCCAATCTACCCACCGGATAAACTTTAGGTATCCTTGGTACCAGGTCAACTACTTTTTTCACGGCAAATCGATCAGACAACGTGCAAACGTAGCCAGCTGGTTTATTTACTAGATAGTAAACCAAGGCATCTGGGTCATTTATCAAAATGTTCCACGTGGAACATTCCGCCGCTTTTATTTTAACTTCGTCCTGTTGCGGATCAATTTTCTGACCGATGAGAGCAATAGAATCATTAACCATCACCACTTTTTGCTTAATTAACTCCACTGCCTTACGTCTTGAAAATTGCGTATTTTTAGCGATAAATTGTTGAAGATAAACTTGTTTCATGACTTATCAACAAGATGTCAACAAAAAATTAGGTGATTTTGTTGATATTCGGAAATTAATGTGCTAGAATTGGATATTATGAAGTCCTGCGCGTTTGATGTCATTACCGCGAAGGACGCTTAGCGTCCGAAAGCGGGAATCCAGTGTCTTACAATCATTATCTAGATCCCCGCCTTCGCAGGGATGACAAACTTAGTTTATCCGGTATTTATTACGGGAATGGGCAAACGAAACATGGCAAATATTAAGGGCGTATAGCTCAGCTGGTTAGAGCGCTGCGTTCACATCGCAGAGGTCTCTGGTTCGAGTCCAGATACGCCCACCACGGTACGTCGCTCGAGAATGACGTATCACGTCGTTCGCGAACGACGAGGTGAACCAAAATGTTCCACGTGGAACATTTTTTATATTTTACCTAAATAATGCGCCAATTCTTTAGTTGTTGTCAACTTACGCGCTTGTTTGAGGGTTAACCAGCAATATTCATCATGCTCCTTAGAAAGTGTAATCTGACCGCTTACATAGTGACATTGATATAGAATATTAACGTAATGAATATGTGTATCTACCACACCTTGAGTAGAATAGATTACAAGCGGCTTAATTGGCTTAACAACTAAATCAGTCTCTTCTTTGACTTCTCGCTTTAAGGCCTCTTCTGGTTGCTCAAAAGCATCAATCCCGCCGCCAGGCAAATCCCAACACCCAGGTTCAAAACTTTCGTGATTCGACCGTTTAACCAGCAAAAATTTGCTTGGCTTAAACCAATTCGGTTGATAAATAAGACCTTTGATGACTGCTTTGGTGATGTATTGTGGCATGGGATTCAAAAAAATGTGTCACACCGTAACCAACAAGACGCTATGCCGGCATGAAACATTTTCCAGTATCAAACTTCGCCAGTTTGCCAAAAAGTATAAAATATACTCTTTAACATGGCAACAATATATTGATCTTCGATTAATATTGCAAGTGCGGCTTTAGGCTGCCAAATAATAACTTTATTAGAAAATAACTGAAAAGACGTAAGAAACGGCGTCTTAACATGGAGAATCCTGGTTTCACGCATTTCTTGAGAATCAGTCGATTTTAACTCGTTGGAATCTTTACTGGGCAAAAGTAAAGCTTTAATCGTAACGCCTTTTCTAATTCGTTGTTTTATCCATCGTCGCTCCTCTGCCCAAGAAATAAAGCCGATAAAATCCTTAACCGAGCCAAAAAATTCAGAAACATCCTTAACCTCATCAATAATCTGGTAAAAAAGTTTTAAAAATTGATCTCTACCCTCAATGACTTTAATCGAAGTCGGCAACGATCCTTGTTTAAATAACCCTAACAATTGCGGCATATTCTGAGTAACGCCTTGATCCAATCGTTCCAATAATTCACGCTTTTTTCGTAACAGCTCCAACATTTTGCATGGTGACTCAACCATGAATGACCGACTAAAACGCCGGCGTTTAGAAAAGTGCGCCAACCCACGAGACTCCAAACCAGTAATCACTTTATAGACATTTGGACGAGACACGTTTAAATGCTGTGCAATCTTAGAAACACTCGCCGGCCCGATAGCCAAAGACAAAGTATATAGATTAATTTCGTGCCTGGTAAGCCCAAGCTCCTTGAGGGAATCGTAAACAATGTTTTTCACTTCTTTTTGGCTTTCCATAAAGTAAATCTAAAATATTTGTATATTTATTTTATACTACTTAACAAATAATGTCAATTTTTAAAGTAAATTACTTGACAATTGCGTATATTTAAGCTATAATTATTTTTAGATTACAATAATAACTCTTTGACAATTTTATATAGGAAGGTGATCCAGATGACTACGCATTTAAAAATTGGACGACTTGACGCCGATGAACTAGCTAAAAAACTCACAACGCCGCTTTATGTTTATGATGCAAGGCGGGTTGAAGAAAACTACCTAACAATTAATTCCGCGATTTTTTATGAGCCAAAGCAGATTCATTATGCGATCATGTGTAATAACAGGTTACAGATATTGAAAGTACTCTTAAATTTAGGAGCTGACATTCAAGTCAATTCTGTAAAAGAGTATCGCCTTGTAAAGTCAATCGGCTCCTCCAATGCGAAAATCAGCGTTACTACAACTAATATCAGCACTGACGATCTGTCGTTTTATGCGGAAAATCAAGCCCAGATAAATTTTGATTCTATAGAAGAGATTAGCTGTTATGGACAGTTAATCAAACAATCCAGCACTGTCATCAATCATACTATTGGAATCAGAATATCTGTACCGATGGAAATAACTGACCAATCCGCGACCAATCAGCCACATCCGACAAAAGCAAGAGTGGGCATAAATAGCAAACAATTTGACCTCGTTAAAGAAGCAGCAAAAAAGTATAATCTAAAAATTAACGGAATCCATGGCTATATCGCATCTAATTTGATCGACCTAGTACCGTTTATCAAATTAGGCTCCTATTTAGTAGAGTGCGCCAAAAAATTTCCGGATTTAGAATATATTAACTTTGGCACTGGATTTGGAATAGATTTTGATTGGCTGGCTTATGGTCAAATGGTAACGCCGTTAATGAGATCCATCTCCACTTTCTTTGGCCGCCCAATTCATCTTAAAATTGAACCTGGGCGTTCATTGGTCGGTGATGCCGGCATTTTGTTGACACGCGTCACCAATATCAAAGACATGGGCAATTGGACGCAAGTCGGTGTTGACGCCGGTTTTGGCGTTTTTGCCAGACCGTATATCTATGGTTGGCAAAAGGGACAAGGCGGCTACCATCCAGTGGTGGTCGCCAATAAGATTGACCAACCACCAAAAGGACTCTACACAATCTGCGGTAACTCGACCCTGCAGGGCGATTTTATCGCCGAAGATCGACTATTGCCGGAGATTGAAATTGGCGACTTAATTGCTATTCTGAATGCCGGTGCCTATGGCGCAGTGATGTTATCAGGTTTCCCAGGAATGAGACGTGCCGGTGAAGTCTTGATTTATGATGATACAATTGAGGTGATTAGTGAAACTGAACGCTAGTCACCTCAAATTAACCCCCTAGGAGACTGAATATCCTAGGGTTTGTTTTTTTATAGACTGAAACCTGGTTATATAAAATAACCAGGTTTTGACTAGACAAGTTGACCAAACTATTTACGTCATCTTAAAGGCTAATTCTACTTCTTCATTCCTTAATATCTTTTTGCCTCGGCCCAGGCCAGTTCGTATATTTTCTTCATCGCGTCGGCAATTTCGGCGCTTTCGATGATAATTCCCAACTTTTCGCGCCAAGAGGCAATCATCACTTTATTATCATAAATATTGATTTCAGGGGAGAAATAGAATTTATCGGCCGGGATAAGCGCTACTTCGCGTTTTTCTTCTTCATTATATTTAACTCTTTCTATTGCGGTTTCTGTTTGCGGAATAATCCCACGAATCGCGATCCCTTTTTTAGCTCGACGGGCATAATACTTGGGAAAATAATCCGGCAAAGCCTTGTGCATATCATCAACTGTGGCATAAGCGCGAATCGCTTCGTGAGAAGTAAGTGTATCTTCGTAAACTTCTACTAATCCGGCCTTGCCTTCATAAAATTTAACTTTTGGCCGATCGGAAATATTGTGAATTGATTTTAAGCGCGGCACTAAGTTTGCCGATTTTTTTAATTGCAACTCATACTGCGCGATCTTGTCTTTTAAAAAGGTGGTTATGATATCCGGCGATTGGGCGACGTATTCTTCTTTCGGCTCTTTCCCGGAAATGCTGACCAGCCCCTTGCTTACCAGAAGATCAAGGATGTTGTAACCGGTCGTGCGATTTATCCCAGCTGACCTGGCAATCACGCTCACTGTTCCTCTTCCAAGCTCTAATAAAGCTAGATATACCTTAGTTTCTTTATCGCTAAAGCCTAAATCTGAAAGGGCGGATTGTAAATTTGAGTCAATATTTATCATAAATTTATTATACATCTGTTCTTATTTTGTGTCAATAAGTTTAAACAAAACATTATACAAGCTATTTTATGGCTAGTTTATGGCTATTTTGGCTATACATAATGCCAATACGTATTGACAATATTATGAAGATGTAGTATAATGTGATAAGAAATAAAAAACGTGCTTTGTCAATTAAATAGTACTTTACTGCAATATAAAGAAAGGGGATTGATGTAATGAAAACAATTAATATCGGTCGAAGTGATTCTTTCGCCATCTTAACAAACAACATACCGGTTATCTTCCCTGGCCAGTTTCCAAAGGGCTACCAGAACAATGTAAGATGGTGGGGGAACATCAGCAAAGAGGAGTTACACTCTACTTTACCGGATGGAACGGCGCGATTGCTGACGATGGACCTAGATATTGGCGATACTTGCGGTCTTGCATGTCCGCATTGTTTCCGTCGGGATCCTAGGTTTGACTCTGTCAGTAAGGGAAACGCTTTAACCCACGAGGAAATCGTGGCCTATGTTAAAGAGGCGAAAGCGCTCGGATTAAAACAAGTTAAAATCCTAGGTCGGGGCGAACCATTCCAAAATACGCGATTCCTTGAATTTTTGGAAACAATGACAGACATGGGTATCGGAGTGGCCGTGTTCAGTAAAGGACACGTGTTGGGTTGCGATGCGCTAGCGAGCAAATATAATAGTCATCGCGGAATAAATTCCAGTTGGGAGCTAGTAAAACGCCTAAAAGATTTAAAAGTCAGTATTCTGCTGGGATTTAATTCTTTTGATCGCGACACCCAAAATGCCTTTACCGGCGTTGACAAGTTCTCTGAAACCGCTTTGCTCAAAAACTATGTTGACTTTAGAGACCAAGCTTTAATCAACTTAGTTAAAGCGGGGTTTAACGAATATATCCCCGGCGAAGCAACTAGACTAGCGATGATCGCGGCCCCGGTAAAGCCAGAGAATATAGACGAAATATTTGGTCTATATACTTGGGCGAGGGTAAGGAATATTTACATGCTCACCTGTCCAACCACTATCAGTGGTAAAGGGCTTGATGAATTAGAGCGCGAAAAACAGCATGCAGACTACGTTTCTCAGCTCGAGGATCTGTGGGCGCAGATTTACATCTGGGCGATCCAAAAAAATCTCATCTCTAGAGAAGCTTTTCTAGAAGATGGGGTATCCCTGTATCCCGGATGCCATGTCTGTAATCAGACAGCGGCTGGATTCTACCTAAATTTACCTGGGCGGATCAACATGTGCCCCGGAAGAGTAGGCGGAACGACCATTTTTACCCGTGATATCGGCGAAGAAGCATCTTTAAAGGATGTCTGGGTACGATCTTCCAACTATCAGAGAGCCAAATACGGTAAGCGATACAATTACCATTGTGTCGCTCGTGACGGCTTCTCGTTGCCTCAAAATTTCTATAAAAATATTGAGGCAAAAGTAATGAAGAGTATTTAAAAATTGCTCAAAACCAAAAGCCGATCAAATATTGACGCACTTAACTTGATCGGCTTCTTTTTTTCGTATTAATATCCGCAAGCTATCCCGCCTTCGTCCGTCGACAAGCTCGTGACTTCGGCGGGACAAGCGCTTGGGCTCCGCGTTACTTTTTAAGCACTATCATCCTCATTTTTTGCCCAAATTTTAATCTTTCTGCCGGATCGTCAAATGCGATTTCACTTGGTTCAAATTCTGCTGGATCAAAATCCTCATCTCCAACCCAGTCGACAACGTCCGCATATTCAGGATGTTTGGGATTTTTGAGAATATCTAATTTGTCATAGTATCCCCAAATGCCGCCGCTGTCTTCAAACGGACAAGCCATTTTACCGGCAATACAAACTGGGTATTTATTATTTTTAACTTTTAGCACTATTTTTTCTAAAATTACCAAGTGCTCCCAATTATCGCCGAAGTCGTAAGTATAGTTCATCTTTCCCAACTTTGGGAACCAACCTTTGATTTTTTCTTTCCAGCCAGCTAAAACTTCGGTCCAGTCATCATCAGTCGGGATGCCGATGTGTAGCTCTTTTCCTCTCGGACCTATGGTAGTAAATTCGTGCAAATGACTATCGCCCCAACCCATCGCTTCTTGAATGGCCACGTGCAAGTCCCAGAAACTATAATTTTCCGGCACCTGAATTCTTCGCCAGATAGGCGGCTTGCAATCTTTCAGAGTGATCTTAAACTGATAAATATTTTTATAATTTTTCATAGGTATCCATTTATAACTCTACCTTCTTAACTTATAGCCATTCACCTGCTCCAGTAAACTAATAGTCGCCTGCACCGATGAGTTGACAGTGTTAATCAACTTAACTCGATCGCCAAATCTCTTATATAGTGGAGTTATAAATTCATCGCCCCAGGATGGTGTAAAAGAAACGACACCGTCGAAGTCGATTAGAATCTCTTCATTGTCGGTAGCCGTAACCAAAGTTGGGTTAAAAGCCGCCAAAGCTTCCTTGCCATCTTGACGCGAAGTTAAAATCTCGCCAAATTTTTTAATGTATATATGCATATTAAAATTTAATCAAAGCCAAACATCCTCGTAAATAAGTTTCCGAATTAATAATTTCAAGCGTTGCTTCATGTTCTTTCAGCCATAATTGCGCATTGCCGCTTTGAAAGAACAGCGACATTGGATTAGTAGTCACGACCTGTCGGACGAACTTTAATCCATTGCCGCGAGCCTCTGGCGACCGACCAGAAATAATTTCGGAAAAAGCCACCACTAACGCCTGTCTATCATTCTGCAATTCAGGCCTAATCCTTTTTAAAGTCTGCAATATTCCTTGGCCGCGATCAGCTAAAACAATATACCGCTTATTAATATCATAACCAAAAAAAGTTCCGAGGATATCCGGCCAGTTGCCTAAGTTATGATCAAACGAATTATTGCCAATCTCGCCGGTAATCGCAACTATTAAAGGAACGACCTCGGCTAAAGCAGGTTGATTAGTAAGAGCGAGCGGCAATTTTGATAGTCGCGCTTTAAATATCATGCTGTCTGGACAATAATATTCTGACACTGGATCAACTGGATTATCTAGCATCCATTTCCAGGCAACTTTAAAAAGTGGACATAATAAAAAATCAATATCTATGCGCCGATAATGTCGATGAGCACGTTGCCCTGATCTAATTGCTGATAAATGGCCGCTTTGATCCCAGCGGCGTAATGTTTGGACGCTTACACCAAGAGCTTGCGCTGCTTGGCTGATTGTTAATGTACTTTTAGACACATGTAAACCTATACAAACTTATCTTAAATTTAATGTAAATGTATAGTTTGTTAGTCAAATCTATACAAATTATAGCAAAAAGTGACAATTTATGCAAGCTTTCCCTCCACTTCGGTGGGCAGGCTACGTCCTTTTCCGCGATGGCAAGAAGAAAGCGGCAATAATCAATAGCCCGATAAAAATAAAGGCCAGGGGCAGGGGATTGATGATTTTGATAAGCTGGGTCGGAATCCATGCCCAGAGCACTGCCCCGATGGCAGTTCTGATTAAGGTGATAATTATATAATCAGATATTTTGATCTTGGTTAGCCCAAAAGCATAATTTGCCACGTCCAAGGGAATAATTGTGCGTAGCAATAACAACCGCCAGAAAGTACTCGGTTGATTAAGAACATATTTACCAATCAAACGATCGACAGTCTCGAGATTTACAAATTTTTTTATCCAATCCCGTCCATAATGATGGCTGATGTAAAAAACAATTCCGGCGCTTATATTCCAAGCGATAAAAAAATAAGTCGCCAAAGCCACCGGGCTCCAAACATAAGAGGCAAACGGCACCAAGGGCAAGGCGGAAAAAGGCGCCACCACCGTGGCAAAAATTACGTAAATGATAAATACTGCCGGCCCTAAAATTGTGTGCTGGTTAATAAAGTAACGAAAATCTTCCAACGGCAACTCTAATCCGGCTAAAAATCCATACCCGACTGCCAAACAGGTTAAGATCACCAACAAAATAAATAATCTCTTTTTACTCATAGTTTATCCCATAACAATTTAAATTTTTGGCGCTCCATTTGGGCTAAATCCGAGCTTTGAATCACTACGCCGATTAATTCTTTTTCCGAGGACAGGCAGGCGATTTTGTCCTGAAAAATAAACATTGAACTGGAGAAAAAATATTCTTGCGGCAGGTATTTGATTGTACGCAAAAACTTGGCTTCGTCTTGCTTTAATTTATTCGCACCCAGATCAGCGAAAACTAAAGCTGTGAATTTAATATTCTTTTCCATTCTCGCCGGAATGTAGTGGTTATAATCATATTCTGGAGTAACGATTTTGTAAATATCAACAATCGAGCCAAGGTATAGAATCTCGCTATTTTTGACCTCGAGCGTTTGCTCGACAATTGAAAGGCAGCCTTCTTTGCCCAGATAAAACCGAACTTCCGGCCGTTTTTCTTCTTTGCCTTTGATTAGCGCCGACAGCTGGGGCATAATTTGGAGTAACGCTTCTTGCCGTTCTTTTAAAAGCGACTGCAACCGCTCCGGCTCTTCGGCGATAAACTTTTTTGATTCTTTTGATTGATAATAACTTACGAGACCTTTCTGCATCAAAGACTCGAGGATTACATAAACCGTGGTGCGTTTTATTTTTGATTTTTTGGCGATCTCCGGAATCTTGGCCGAGCCCAACTCCAAAGAAGCCAGATATACACGGGCTTCTTTTTCGGTTAAGCCAAGTTTTTGAAGAGTGGAGAGCATGGGTGGTTGGTTAGACTATGACATGATAGCCGATGGAATTGTCATTCCGAGCGGACCCCGAGCAGGGGCGAGGGGGGAGTCGAGGAATCTCTCTGGATTAAGCAAGGGATCCCTCGGCAAGCTCGGGATGACAAATTGACGTTTTTTGCTTATATACAGACTGGCCATTTTTTACAAATCTGTCGATAATTTTGTCAACTTGATTTTATTATATACTAAAGTAAAACAGCTGTCAAACTTTGCTATTTGCCAAAAGTATTGACAAATATCTCAATCAATGTTATAATGATTTTATTAATAATAAATGACATTGCTCTTTGAAAAAAATCTTATAAATATAGGAGAAAAATAATGAGTAACGAATACATCGTCAATATAGAGTTGCCCGGAATTCAGACAGAAATTAAAGAAGCTCGAAAAATATTTAGCGACTTCTACGAAAAATATTGTACTACGTTTGACCTGGCTGATGAAGCCAAAATCAAAATGGTGTACAAAGCCGCACAAATCATGGGCATTTTCGCAAGGGCAAAAGCAATTCGCCAACTCTTGTTTGGCCGCAACATATCGCTGTATGGAGTGTGTTACTTAGGAACTAAATGCAATCAAAACTGCAAATTCTGTCCAATGGGGCAGGCCAACTGGAAAATGCACCTACATGGCAAAACTTCAAGCGATAGGCTGATTACGCTATCGTTAGAAGAGGCGTCGGCTGATCTTGATGCCCTAGTTCAAATAGGACATCGCGAAATCTGCATTTTAGCCGGAGAAGCGATCGCTTGCGATCCCGGCAAAGTCGTCGAATACGCCCAACTCGCGGTCTATAAACCAGGCGTTCATGAAGTAATCCTGAATATGGGAGCGTACACGCAACGTACTTTCGAATTCATCAAAGAAACCATTGTGCTCCCAGCTGGAGTCAAACTCCAGCATCGCGTGTTTCAGGAGACATATGTCAAAACAGAGTATGACTACTACATGGAGCGTGCCCCTCGCGAGCACGGTAGTAAAGCAGACTTTGACTTCCGCTACAATTCCCAAGTGGCTGCTCTCAAAGCTGGGTTCGATGAAGTCGGTATCGGAGTCCTGTTTGGTCTAAGCCGCTATCCTTTAAAAGAAATAAAAGGTCTGCAACAGCACGCGGCTTATATCAAAAAGTATGGCGGAAAGTATCCTAAAAGATGCTGTCTGCCAATAGCTAACAATCCTGAACCGGATACAAATCCAGTTGATGTTAAATACCTAATCCCAGGTATGTCAACCGAACAGATGATAACTGAGCTAATCTACGCTCTAGCCAGATTGGCCATGCCAACTGTTTCGACAGTCTCATCAGAGCGCGATAATCCAGGTACCCTGGAGCTTCTGGATCAATACGCGAACCACACCACCTTGTTTGTTCATCCGGCTCCAGGGGGGAACATTAAATCATTGGACGAACTCCATGGTGAAACATTCAGTCATGGCTACAAACCAGTAGCCCAAGCAGAAGTATTCCCACGCTACCCAAGGGAGGCGATCAAAAGCTGGCAGAAACGGGGATACAATATTCTGGGTTTTAACATTACAAAGTATGACCTTTGCCCGTAAATTATGACGGCCCAGGTCGCATTAAGCTGTTAAAGGAGAGTAAAAAATGAGAAAAATTATTACTGAACTAATAAAGTTAATAGCGAAGTACAATTCGACAATTCCTGCAATGCTAAAAGAGGAGCGGAAGTACCTTATCCAAAAGGTGAACGAAATTGTAGACGACAATTCCCTGGCAGATGATCTGCGGGCAGAAATTGTTAAAGAAATCCTAGATGATCCAGAAGTTGGGTTTATTGATCTCAGACTCCCTGGCGGATATGCTAGGGAATATTCCGACGAAATACTAAAGAAAAATTATTCGTCGAAGTCTGGAATACACTCTTGTACAGCACGAGAAGTATTTGAGCAAATCGATACAATTTTGCAACAAGAAGGGTTTGACATTGGCTATGTTAGTAAGTTATTTACGACTGAACATGGTGAAGGAAAATTCCCCTTTGTCAGGTACGAAGATCTCGAAAAAGCGCAAGAAGCGCGAATTGCGCTCTATAAAATAACTCTGCATATTTATCCTCTTTTGCGCGCGAAAGGATTGACTAAAGATGACCTGATGCCAAATTTCTTTTTTGAATAACACAAACTAGCACTAAACCAAAAGCCAGCGGCAAACTATTGTTACCACTGGCTTCTTACTTTTATCGACAAGACAGACAAGGAGGAAAACGCATGCTTGTAAACGCAACGTACTTAACTTTGAGCTTTGTTTTAGTGGCACTTGACATACTGTTGCTTATCAAAATAACCAAACCGGCTATCCGCATCGGAACGATTATTGGAATCAGTGGAACTGGTATTTATTTACTTATTTATGGATTGCTCGGAATTGTTCAAGACCCGTCAATTAATTTTGCGAATTGGGGTATGTCCATACTAAAAATGACCCTAGCGATCCATATTGTTGCTACTTTGTTAGCGCTTATAACTTGGAGGGTAAAATAATGAAAGTTGTATTAATGCAACCAAACGCAGACGAAATTTACCAAAACAGACAATCGGCTTATTGTTCGCCCATAAGACCGCCGGAAACTGGTTTAGCAGTACTGGCGACTTGGCTGCACGCTTATTCTAAAATGCAACCAGAAGTAGCGGTTCTAAATCCATATGCTGAATTCGAAGAAAATGTGCGACGAGCGGCTGATGCAGATTGGTTCGGGATGACTGATTTGTATACTAACCATAATAATTGTCTGCACATTGCGGATGCAGTGAAACAAAAAAATCCGCAAGTCAAAATAATCCTTGGCGGCCCTAATGCGGCAATGCTAGGGGATTTGGTACTCCGAAATCGCCCGGTAATCGACTACGTTGTTGGTAGTTCAAGATGTTGGGATGGTGAAGATGCCTTAACTGGGTTAATTAACGAAACACCCGAGGCTAAAATTCCTAATCTCTGGTACAAAAAAGCAGGTAAGGCAATTTTCACTTACCCTGCCTGGACTGACCTCAAGTCAATGCCCTTATGGGACTTTGCCGATTTTCTTGATCTTGATGTTCGACTAGCAGAACACATCAATAATCAGGCTGGCGATCCTTGGCAGGTATCACCATTGGCCTTGTTCAACTTACGAGGATGTATCAAAGCCATCAAAGAAGGACCATGTACGTATTGCACATCTGCTGACTGCGGCGGAAAGGGGAGATTACTGTTACCAGATCAATTTTGGCAACAAGTAACACATCTTAATCAATTATATGGGGCTAAAGTATTTTATGTAGCTGATGATATCTTTACTGTATCGCTCGCTACTATGGAACGTTTAGCACGAGCCAAACCTAGCAAAGATGATGTGAAGTTAAGAGCCTACGGCTTTTTACCTGATTTAATCAAGCTAGAGAATAAAAAATTAAAAAGAATGGCTACAGCATTAAAAAAAATTGGTGTCTTTAACCTTTTCTATGGTTCAGAACATTATGCGCCGGCTATTGTCCGTCTGGCCAACAAGCAACCGGTAAGCATTCAGGAGACAGTACGGATAATGAACTATCTATATATAGAAAGCGGCGTTAAAACCACAATTGCCATTCTCCTAGGACTGGCAGGTGAGTCAGAGCAAACTTTGATAACCAACTTAAATGCAGTTAAAAAATTGCTGTCAGAAACAGGCGCTACATTCGAGAGGCTATATATCTCAATTGCGACACCACTTAGGGGGTCACGCCTGTTTGAACAGTTAGTAAATTCTTCGGAAGTAACGAAGGATTATTATCAACAAACAGGAAAAAATCTGCAAACCGATGACTACCCTGATTATCGGCTGCTAATCAAACTAATGCTCAAATACTTCTGCGCTGTCGACTCTCAAACGATCATAAAATATATGGACTTAATGATCGATGAAGCGGCACAGTATATTCCTCGGCATCGGATCGGGGGATTTATGCTGGATTTGTAATCGAACCCCCGTCCCTTCACAGGCGGGCAGGCACTCGTGTCCCATTAATTTTTAACACGATGTAATATTAGTTGATACGTTAGCCATAATTTGAGAAAAGATACATTTTTCGATTTCAATTTGATTTGTGGGATAATTGGAGAATTAACTCTTCAATTATACCTATGCACCAAGGAA
>Ga0209211_10000361_pt1 | contig 97063 bp, 79 predicted proteins | sample RifGroA2_FD_183992 | JGI IMG/M metagenome (GOLD analysis project Ga0209211, IMG submission 183992) | Groundwater microbial communities from Rifle, Colorado, USA - Groundwater A2 (SPAdes) (version 2) | ecosystem: Environmental > Aquatic > Deep subsurface > Groundwater | place: Rifle, Colorado... | reverse complement strand
CCCTTTATTTCCGCGTCGGGATCAAGAGCGGTGCCGTCAACGCCCAGGGCGGTGAGGTCGTCCTCAACGCCGAATTCGGTCTGGGCATAGAGAAAAGTGGTTAGTGGATAGTGGTTAGTGGTTAGGAAGCAGAGAACGGAAAAGAGGGCGGGAATCAGAGTTCTCGCCCTTTTCCGCGAGCTGTCGGCGTTTACCCTGTTCATATGGGACGATCCATGCGGAGGCTACTTTTTCCGGATCCAGCCGGCAAGCGAGCCGCCGGAATAGAATTTGACCACGTAGCTGCCGCCGGTTCCATCACCGTCAACGGAGAGCGCCACGCCGGTTTCGGGCACGCGATTTATCCCGGTAATGTCCCCCGTGGAATCCCCAAGCCGTATATTTCCGTCCACGGCCAGCGCTCCACCTATTGCGGCATCCGATCTCACATCCAGCATAGCCCCCGGATTTGCGGTGCCGATGCCGACATTGCCGGAAGTGGAAACATATAAATGCGGCGTCGAAACCGAGGTGGACACCCACAACGCGGCCGGCACGGTATCCGGCGCCGTAACTGTCAGCGAGGAAACGTTTATTACGGCTTTGCCCGCCATATCCAGGACTTTCTCGGCTATGTGGTCGCCCAAATTGTCGCCTGCGGGCGGAACCGCCGTGTAAAGCTTGCCGGTCGCGGTCATCGAAGCCACCGCAAGCCCGGTGGAATCGCGCCAGATCTGGGCGTACTGGCTGATCAGCGTGCCGGTGGAAACGATGTCCAGCGCGGCCTGCGGAACGCGGGTGCTGATACCGATAGTTTTGGCCGACAGGTTGCCGTACAGCAAGCCGCCGAGGTTCAGGGAATTGCTGGTCGCGGGCGTAATGGCATCCTGGTCATAACCTATGACTATGTTGCGCGCCCCGGTGGTCAGACTGTCGCCGGCCTGGAAACCGAGAAGGATATTATCGCTGCCGGTAGTGAGACCGTAACCGGACTTATAACCCATAAGAACGGCGTTTGAAAATGAGTTATTGAGAACACCGTAACCCGCTTCCGCGCCCAAAATAGCGTTATACTGGCCGGTTTTGGTGTAATAACCGGCATTGTAGCCGACTATGGAATTATTATCACCCGTGGTATTTGAATATCCCGCGTAAGCGCCGATCAGGGAGTTAAAACTTGCCGTATTATCGTTGCCCGAATAAGCTCCCATAAAAGTGTTTGCCGCGCCGGCGGCATTGGTCTGGCCGGATAGAAGCCCGAAGAAAGAATTCTGGTAGCCGGTGTCGTTCAAATATCCGGCCTGCTCGCCCATGAACGAGTTGCCGTTGCCGGTGCTGTTGGTCGCGCCGGCGTAATAGCCCACGAAGGAATTAGCCGCCCCAGTGGTATTGGCCGTACCGGCGGCCTGCCCGGCAAAAACATTGTAGCTGCCCGAATTGGCCGCCCCGGCCAGTTCGCCGACGCCCAGGCTGCCCGTTCCGGCCAATTTCGCCAGCACGGTATTGCCGCCTATCTGGTAATGCGCCGCGTTGACGTCACTTGATGACCAAATGGCGTAATTACCCATTTTAAGCGTAGTCGTGGCGACATGGTCCCCCAGGTTGTCGCCGGCGGGCGGAACCGCCGTGTAAAGCTTGCCGGTCGCGGTCATCGAAGCCACGACAGTCCCTCCGCTGTTCCGCCAGATCTGAGCGTACTGGCTGACCAGCGTGCCGGTGGAAACGATGTCCAAAGCGGCTTGCGGCACACGGGTGCTTATACCGATGGTTTTTGCCGACAGGTCCCCGTAAAGAACGCCGCCTATGTTGAGTTCGTTGGAAACCGCCGGGGCGCTGGCGCGCTGGTCGTAACCGATGATTATATTCCTCGCGCCCGATGTCGTATTATAACCCGCCTGCCAGCCGAGAAAAATATTATCCGAGCCGGTGGTGAGCCCGTAACCAGCCCGATGCCCCACCAGCGCGGCGTTGGAGAATGAATTGCCGCTGACCCCATAACCGGCCCCATCGCCCAATATGGCGTTCGCGGAACCGGTCTGATTGTAATAAGCCGCCGAATGGCCCAATATGGAGCTATTATTCCCCGTAGTATTTGACCAGCCCGCCCAAGCGCCCAAAAAGGAGTTGTACCAACCCTCGGTGTTATAGCGTCCGGCAACCCAGCCCACAAAAGTATTCTCATATCCCGTGCTGTTGTCATAACCCGCGGCGTCGCCTATAAAGGAGTTCTGATATCCCGTACTGTTGGTGTAGCCGGCGGCGGAACCGAAAAAGGAATTATTATAACCCGTGCTGTTGGTGTAGCCGGCGGTATGGCCCGCAAAGGAGTTTTCAAATCCAGTGGTGTTGCCGCGGCCGGCTGCATAGCCCGCAAACAAGTTGGCCGTACCCGTGTTATTGGTATAGCCCGCCCAGCCGCCTAAAAACACGTTCTGCGATGCCGTGGTGTTATTGTAGCCGGCCTGATAGCCCAGAAAGGAATTATACTCACCCGTGTTATTGGAGTAGCCCGCGTTAGCGCCGACAAAGGAATTATATTCCCCCGTGGCGACCCTTCCCGCGTTCACCCCGACGCCCAGACTGTAGGAGGTGCCCGGCATTCTCGCCAACACCGTGCTGCCATTTATCTGATAACGAGCGGCGGTTATGGAACTTGAAGACCAGAGAGCGTAATTACCCATTTTAAGCGTGGTTGTGGCGACATGATTGCCGAGGTTGTCTCCCGCCGCGGCCGCGGTTTCCCAGGTGGCAAGGCCGGCCCCGTCGGAGGTAAGAACCTTACCCGCACCGGGCGTGCCGCCGGTTATCTTTACCTGGCCGGCCACCTCCAGCTTCGCGTCAGGGGCGGCCGTACCTACGCCTATATTACCGGCGGTGGAAACGAATAAATGCGGAGTAACGGCGGAAGTGGAGGCCCAGAGGCTGGCGGACTGCGTGTCGGGGACTACGATAGTGGCGGAACTTTTCAGGGTGGTCGCGCCGTTCGCGACTAATTTATCGATCACTTCAAATTCGGCGGCGCACCCCGGCCGCGCCGCCAGCAAAAGGGAAAAGAACAGGATTTTATTCGCGTAACGCATAAGTGCACTCCGCCCGGATCGTCTACACCTATATTATACATGACCCCAGCTCGTGAATCCCGAAGAAATTCCGAAGTTTTTATTATTTTTTGCGCCGGTATTCTGCCGTTATTACCGATCGGATCCCGCCGCGCGGGGTGAATTCGCCGGTAACCACACAGGATCTGGGCTTTATGGCCCTTACCACGTCGTCCAGGATGCGGTTGACGGAATTTTCCATGAAAATACCTAGGCTGCGGTATTGCAGAAAATAGTACTTGATGGATTTAAGCTCCAGGCAGAGCTTATCAGGCACATATTCCACGGTTATGACCCCGAAATCCGGAAGGCCGGTCTTAGGGCAGACGGAGGTGAACTCCGGGTGCTCAATGCGGATCGTATAATCCCGCTTATACTGGTTCTCCCAGGCCTCTATTTCCGGGAGCTCTATTTTCCCGGAAGCTCCCGCGTGGGCCGAGGTATAACCGAAACGGGTTGATTTTTTGTTCATATTTTCATCCTTTTGAGCCTTAGCGAATTCATCACCACCGAAACCGAACTCAAAGCCATGGCCCCGCCGGCGAAATAGGGCGGGATGACTATGCCGTACAGGGGATAGAAAGCGCCGGCCGCGAGCGGGATAAGGACGATATTATAGGCGAAAGCCCAGGCCAGGTTCTCGATTATGACCTTGCGTATCAGTTTGGACAATTTTACCGCCTGGGCGACGCCGGCGATGCCGTTATGCATGAGGGTGATGTCGCTGGCTTTGACGGCGATATCCGTTCCGGACCGCAGGGCGATGCCGATGTCGGCCTCCGAAAGCGCCGCCGCGTCGTTAAAACCGTCCCCCACCACGGCCACTTTCTTTCCCAGCGCTTTATGGCGCAGGACTATCTGGCGCTTCTCCTCGGGGAAAACCTCGGCGTAAAATTCCCCGATACCCAGTGCCCCGGCGGCCGCTTCCACCGCGGCCAGCCGGTCCCCGGAAGCGATCACAGGGGTTATGCCCATGGCCGCCAGTTCCTTTACCAGGGCCGGCGCCTCGGGGCGCATAGCGTCGGAAAACGCGGCATAACCGATGAACCTGCCGTTGTCGGCGAGTAGAAGGAGCGAACCGTCAAGCGCCCGCAGTTCGGCCCCGGCTTCCTCCGGCACCGCTATCCCCGTCTCCGCAAACCATTTCGGGCTGCCCGCTTTGATCTCGCGGTCTTTCAGCCGCGCGATTATGCCTTTGCCGGGAACCGCCTCTATGGCGTAGGGCGCTTCGCAGACGGCGTTACGATCCGAAGCGTAAAGCCGGATCGCCTCCGCGAAAGGGTGTTCCGACTTGGATTCCGCGCTTAACAGGAGGGAAAGAAATTCCTTTTCCTCCAGTTTCCAGGGCCGCAGCGCCGACACCTTCAACCGCCCCTCGGTTATGGTTCCGGTTTTATCGAAAATGACCACGTCTATTCTGGAAACCCGCTCCAGAGCTTCGCCGTTGTTGATAAGTATGCCCAGACCGGCGGCGCGGCCGAAGCCGACCGCCAGGGCCATTGGCACGGCCAGGCCCATGGCGCAGGGACAGGCCACCGCCAGCACCGCGGCGAAAACGTTGACCGAACGGGAAACATCGGTATAATAAAGCCAGAAACCCAGGGCCGTGAACGCCGTAAGAAAAACCAGAGGGACGAACCAGGCCGAGATCCTGTCCACCAGGCGCTGCGCCGAACTTTTAGCGGCCTGGTTTTCCTCGACCGCCTTAATGATCTTCATCAGCACCATATCTTCACCCACACCCGTGGCGCGGATCTCAAGAGCGCCTGTCTTATTGATGGTGCCGGCGTACACCTTGGAACCAGGACTTTTCTCCTGCGGCCGGGCCTCCCCCGTAAGGAGGGCCTCATCCATGGCGGAAGAGCCGCCGACCACCGTTCCGTCCACCGGCGCCTGTTCGCCCGGCCGGAGGGCTATCAGGTCTCCGGGCAGAACGGCCTCCACGCGGATAAGCTCTTCCTTTCCGTCCGTAAGGCGGCGGGCGAATTTTGGCGCTATATTGAAAAGATTTGAAACGGCGGCCGCGGCCCTGCTCTTGGAGCGGGCTTCAAGCCAGCGGCCGAAATTTATAAAAGTGATAAGCATGGCCGTCTCATGCCACTGCGCGTGATAGGGCATGGACATGGCGGCCGGGAAAAGGGTGATGAACACGCCGTAGAAAAAAGTGACGCTGGTGCTTAACGAGACCAGCGTATTCATATCCGCCGCGAACGCCCTGAGGGAACGGAGCATACCGGCGTGAAAATGCGAACCGCACCAGCCCCAGGCGAAAGCCGCCGCCAGCATCATGGTATACGGAGAAAAATCGAAGACGCCGCCCAGCAGCAGAAAAGCGGCGGCGGCCAGCGAGGCCAGGAATTTTTTGAGGAACAGCTGTTTTTCCCGCTCCAGTTCCGCGACGGCGATATTTTCCGTTTTGGCCGCCGACTCCGACACGGCCAGAGCCTTATAGCCCAGTTCGGAGATCCTGAGAGTTATCGCGGCCGGGGTAAGCAGCGCGGGATCATAGGTGAGAAAAGCAGTCCTGGAGGGCAGATGGACGGAGATCCGCCTGATGCCGGGCACAACGCCCAGACCGCGCTCTATGCGGGCCACGCAGCTGGCGCAATGCACGCCCTCAAGCGGGATCACCGCTTTTTTCAGATTTTCTTCCCGGGAAACGGAGGGATCGGTCATATTAAACGCGATCAACTTTTCACGCTTAGCAGCCACGCTTTTTCTATATCCCCCATGTTGTTCCACAAGCCGGGAAACGCCTGGGCGGCGGCCGCGTCGGACGTATCTCCGGCCTTAAGCCGGGAGATAAAAATGGAGAAGCCGAGAGAGCCGCCGTCCCGGATCATGAAGGAAATCACCGAACCCGCCTGGGCGTACCAGCGTTCCACCCCGGCGATCTGCTCGCCCTGCGGGGCCAGGTTTATCATCTGGGAAAAAGGTATGGGATTAGGCGTGACCAGCGCGGACACGCGTTCCCTGTAAAAATTCCTGGATACCGGCGACGCCCTGGTTTCCTCGTGGACGGCCACGCCCTCGTTGACCCATTTGAATTCGGCGCTGTTGGCCAGCCCCATGAACTCGTTGAAGATAAGGTGGGTCATTTCATGCGCGAGGACGGCGGCGGAACTTTCGGATTCGTAAATAAGGATGGCGTTGCCGTAAGCCACTCCCCCCGACCAGCGCGGCTGGCCGGTCTGGGCGAGATATTCGTCCGCGTTTTTATAAACCACGACGTTATAAGGCTTCACCGGCGCAAAAGAGTAGAGCCCGATATCGTTCATGATCCGGTTGTAGGTTTCCTCGCATACCACGGAATGGGCCACCGCTGTTTCGGTGGCATAGGCCTTTACCAGAAAATGTGCGCTCTCATAAGTCTTGTGGCCGGGCCCAAGGCCCTTGTACGGCGGCTCGTTAGCCTGGGCCGCGGGCGCCAGATCCTTCAGCGCCCCTTCCGGCACGGGGACGCAGCCGCCCAGAAAGAATATAGAGGTAAAGAGGCAAAGGGGTAAAGAGGCAAGACGGAGCAAAGATTTGACGGTCATTTCAGGAAACCTCCAGCATCTGGCCTTTAAGCCTTATATTGTCGAAACGGACCTCGAACGGCAGATCGGATAAGTCGTATTTAAACCGGAAGAGCCCCCTCATAAATCCGGGCATCCCGTATGCGCCGTAAGCGAAATCATCCAGGCGCAGCTCCAGCTGCGGCGGCCGCGGGCGGAGCGAAAGCTCGCAGGTGACCTCTCCGCCCTTGCGCTCACCCCGGATCCTCGCCGTGCCGTCCAGTTTCACTTCCAGTTTCTCAAAGCCGGCATAGATGCCGGACAGATAGCGTTCCAGGGAACAATTGGTAGTCCTTGCCGAAACTATCCTGACGGCTCCGGCCCCAGTGACCCTGAGATCCGAAACGGAACTAGTATCGGACAACCCGGAAAAATCCGTTATTTCCAGGTTGAGCCCGTAAATATCAAAACCCGCGAGCGTCGCGTAAGGCGAAAAAAGTTCGGCTTTGGCGTAGACTTTCCCGGCCGGGTCTAAACCGGAAAGCGTCAGCGAGCCTTCCTCCATGAACAGGCCGCCAAGGTTCATGTTTTTAATCGTATATTTCCGCTCCGGAAACGAAGTACCGGCGGCGGACCGGTTCTTAGCGTAAAGGATCAGCTTGGCGCCATCCGGCAGTTCGAACGAGGCGGTCCGGGAGAAAACTTTCCAGAACCAGGGCCGGGAGAGCTCGCGGGCCAGGACGTCCTCCCGTTCAGAAATCGCGCCGGACGTCTTATAGGCGACAAAATCCGCCAGGCCCAGGGTAGCGGGCTGATAGGCGGCGAACTTGAACGCGGAGCCCCCCGAAGCCGCGGAATAAAAATTCAGGCCGGCCTGATTAAAGTTTTCGTCTTCCCCCGCCAGCGCCACCCTGTGGATCTTTGTTCCGGACGCGCCCGACCTGAGGGCCGCCATAAGTTCAGGCATCCCGTACGCCGCGCCCCGGGGTTTGGAGCTTCCGAACGCCCTTGCGCGGCCCAGGAATACCGGCTCCACTAACCCGGACTGATCCGCCAGCAGAAAAAAAACGCAAAGATACAGCAGGTATTTACGCGCCCGGCCCGGAGTCATCACGGCCGCGGCCACGGCCAGGGACAGGAGCGCCGGATACATATTTTCCGGCCCCGCCCCGGGGAGAAAATAAATCGCCGCGAAAGGAACCCAGAACCAGGCGGCGACTATTTTCCTTGAGGCGTACGGCATGAAAACCGAGAAATACATCCATAGGAGGGCGGCGGAACCCAGCAGGAAAAGAGGGAGACCGGCGGCCGAAGAAAGGCTCACAAGATAAGACCATAATCCCGGCCTGAAGCCTCCCGCCGCGGCGGATCCTGAAAAATGTTTAAAGATCCAGGGAACGACCGCGAAAGCGTACCAGGGCAGAGCCAGGGCCGCCGACGGCACAAGCCCCTTCAGGATGGAACCCGACGCCAGGCTGCTGGTCAGGCCGCTCAGCAGGAAAGGCGCGAGCGGCAGCATATAAACCCAGAACATGGTATCGGCGAAGAAACCGAGACCGAAAAAAACTCCGAACCATAAATTCCAGGCGGGATACTGGAATTCCTCCGAATTTATGTAGCAGGCGTAAACCGCCGCGGCAAGCGCCATAGCGGTCAGCCTGTGATCCGGATGCCTGGCAGTCTCCAGGACGAACGGCATAGCCAGGGCGAAACCGGCGCCCAGCCAGCCCGGCTTATTTCCCCTGTTTTTCCTTATGGCGGTGAAAACGGCCAGAGTCAGGCCGCTGATGTAAAAAGTATTGACAAGGATCAGCGCCCAGTTAAGGCTGCCGGTAATATACTTCAGCACCGGCACATAGGTGAGGTAATAGAGCGGCGGAACCGGCGGAGCGCCGAAAGCGTCCGGGAGCGGCTTGAAGAGGCTCCATACTCCGTCCGTCCCGAAATGCTCAAGCCAGGCAAAGACCGTCCGGAAACCGGCGGCGTCGGCGGCGCTGAAAAAATAACCCTGCCTCAACACCCACTGAGCCGGCAGCAACGCCGCGCACAAAGCCATGGCCAGCGCGGCCGCCAGGCCGACCTTGAAATTTTCCTTTCCCGGAACCAGCAATTCCTTTTCAAAAAGGATGCTTTCAAAGGTCATCCGGTTGGCCAGAAACCTTTTACGCCAGCCGGGAACCGCTTTTTCTTCGGGCATCAGGGAGATCTCCGTTTCCCGCGCGGCTTTTCCGCCGGACGGGAAAGCGCGGCTATCCGGGCCTGGTAGACGCCGGCGTTGGCCGGATCGGCCTCCAGCGCCCTGGAATAGCTGTCCGCGGCGGGGCCGTTCTGCTTCATCAGAGCGTAGATGTCCCCCCTTAACGACCAGGCTCTGGCATAAGCCGGAGCCGTTTTCAGGGCCAGTTCAAGGTCGGCCAGGGCCCCCTCATAATAGCCGGTCTTTGCGACGGCCCGGGCCCGCCAGTAAAGATAGGACGGAGAGGCCGGCTTCAAACGGACCGCACGGCCCAGATCGGCTACGGCGCCGGGATAATCCTTTATACTGTATTTCAGCCGGCCGCGCTCGAACCAGGCCGCGGAGGCCTCCGGATTGGAAGTTATCAGGGCGTCCAGATCACCCAGCGCCGCGGCGGTATCGCCGAGACGGATGGCCGCCAGCGCGCGCTGGTATCTTGCCGGTTCAAGCTTAGGATCCAGTTCGACCGCCTTTGAAAAGTCCGCCAGCGCGCCTTCGTAATCGGAAAGTTTATAGCGGCAAATGCCGCGGTTAAGATAGGCGCGGGCATACGCGGGGTCTATCTCCAGCACGGCGGACAGCCGCCGCGCCGCTTCCCTGTAGTCCCCGGAATCCATGTAGCTCGCGGCGAGGTTATTATAGGCCGGGCCGTAAGCCCCGTCCACGGCTATCGCTTTTTCGTAATCATACCGGGCTTTCCGCCTGTCGCCCAGTTTCTCATAAGCCAGCCCGCGGGAAGTCAGCGCCTCGGGATACCGTTTCTTCAGCAGCAGCGCCTTGTTGTACATTTCCAGGGACTCCATGGTTTTGCCGGACATGGCCAGGCGGTTCCCCTCTTTGAAATAATACTCCGGCGCCCTGTTGCAGGAAGCCAGAGAAAAAACAAACAGAATGAATGACAGTTCCCTCTTCATAAATAAAAACTGTTCGGCCGCTCCCCGCTATTCACTAACCACTAATCACTGTCCACTAGTCTTGTTAAGCCCCAACGCCAGCAGAACCGCCCCGGCCGTTATCGCGCTGTCGGCGACGTTAAAGACCGCGGGGAAAAAAGAAAAGTCGAAGAAATCCACCACAAAACCGTAGGCCAGCCTGTCGTACAGATTGCCCAGGGCGCCGCCCAGCACCAGGGCTAGTCCGGCGGCCACGGCCGGAGGCCTGACGGGATGATTCCGCCTGAAAATCAGCAGCGCGGCTATCAGAACGGCCGAAAGTACGATGAAGAAACTGTTGACGCCGCGGAACATGCCGAAAGCCACTCCGGTGTTCTCGACATAGGTAAGTTTGAAGAAGGGCAGCACCTCCGCCGATTTAAGATACAGCCGCTTCAGGATAAAAAACTTGAACAGACGATCCGAAAAGAAGACCGCCAGCACCAGCGAGGGCTCAAGCCATTTGTTGTTCACAGAGCTTCCGCGCACCGGCCGCAGACGCCGGCGTGTTCCGGATGAGAACCTATATCCTTCTTCCACTGCCAGCAGCGCGGACACTTCGCGCCGTCCGCATGCTCCACTTTAACGTCAAATTCTCCCGCGCCCGGATCGGATTCGACCGCGCAGGAGGAAACGATAAGAACCTGCGGCCATAAAGGAAGGGTCCCGGAGAGAAACTTTTCCAGGTCCGCGGCGGAGGTCCGGAAAGTGATCCTGGCCTCAAGCGAAGAGCCCACCACGCCCTCGCGGCGGCGTTCCTCTATCGCTTTCGTGACCGTTTCGCGCAGCCCCATCATGCGGGCCCATTTTTTACCGAGTTCCCCGTCCAGCCTGGCGGCCGGAAATTCCGGATAATCGGTCAGGAAGACGCTTTCCTCCAGGCCGGGGGCTATCTCGGCCCTGAGCGTCTGCCAGCCTTCCTCGGCCGTGAACGACAGCACGGGGCTGATCATCTTCAGCACGGCGGTGAGAATATCGTAGAGGGCGGTCTGGGCCGAACGCCGTTCCGTGGAGCCGGCGCTGTAAGTGTAGAGCCGGTCTTTCAGCGCGTCCAGATAAAAAGCCGAAAGGTCCAGGATGCAGAGATCGGCCACGGCGCGTATAGCCTGCCGGTACTCAAACGCGTCGTAATGCCCACGCACCTTGGCCGTTACTTCCGCCAGCCGCATAAGCATATAGCGGTCTATCTCCAGGAGCCGGGAATCTTCCAGCCTGTTTTCGGGCCTGAAGTCGTTCAGATTACCCAGCAGATAGCGCAGGGTATTGCGGATCTTGCGGTAGGTGTCTACAGGGCCGCTCAAAAGCTTATCGGAGATGCGGATGTCTTCGGAATAATCGCTCAGGGCCACCCAGAGCCGCAGCACTTCGGCGCCGTACTTGGTGATGACCTCCTGCGGAGCCACGACATTTCCCATGGATTTGTGCATGGCGCGGCCGTGATCGTCCAGCACGAAACCGTGCGTGAGCACGGTCTTATAGGGCGGATGGCCGTTCAGCGCCACCGACGGGATAAGCGAGGTCTGGAACCAACCGCGGTGCTGGTCGGAGCCTTCCAGGTATATGTCCGCCGGGTATGGGGAGCCGGTGGTTAGTGAATAGTGATTAGTGACTTGTGACTCGTGGCTCGTGGCTGGTGAATCGTTACGAGTCCTCGAATCCTCTAGTCCTCCAGCCACTGGGGACTGGTTACCGTCCTTGAGGACGGCGTACCAGGAAACGCCCGAATCCAGCCAGACATCCATGATATCCTTTTCCTTGCGGAAAGAGCTCCCTCCGCAGGCGCACTTATAGCCGCCGGGGAGCAGATTCTCAACACTTTCGGAGAACCAGAAATCGCTGCCCTCCCTGAAAACCCTCTCCTCAAAACTTTTCAGCAGGCCGCTGCCGGTCTGGGGCCTGCCGCAGCTCTCGCAGTAGAGAACCATGATCGGCGTGCCCCAGTAGCGCTGACGGGACAGGCACCAGTCGGGACGCTGCCTGAGCATGGCGGTCATGCGCTCATGGCCGGCCTTGGGGATCCATTCCACCTTGTCGGCCTCCCTGAGCAGATTCCCGCGCAGGTCCTTAAGATCCACTTTAAGGAACCACTGTTCCGTGGCGCGAAAAATAACCGGCTGCTTGCAGCGCCAGCAATGGGGATAACTGTGGGTGATGACCTTGGAACTGAGCAGGAGCCCGTCGCTTTTGAGCGTTTCCAGAACCTTTTCATTGGCTTCAAAAACTTTCAACCCCTCGAAGATGCCGGCATCCCTGGTGAAGCGGCCATCCTCGTTCACGGGGCAGAAAATTTCCAGTTCCCATTTCTTGCCGGCGTGAAAATCTTCCTCACCGTGGCCGGGAGCTATATGCACGATGCCGGCGCCGGTGGACATATCCACGAAATCGGTGGAGATTACGGGCCTCGGGAAACGCCCGCTCTCCGGCAGATGCGGCGCGAGACAGTGGGTATATTTCAGTCCCACAAGTTTGCAGCCGGGTATCCGCGCGCCTTTCGAGGCGTTCAGCCCGGTCTCGGCCAGAAAAGAGTCCGCCAGCTTGTCCGCTACGACCAGATAATCCCCGCCGGCGTTAAGAAGCCGGTAGGTTTCGTCCTTTGAAACGGCGGCCGCCATATTGGACGGCAAAGTCCAGGGAGTGGTGGTCCAGATGACGATGGCAACCCCGCGCCCGGCCGCCTCCGCGCCGAAAAGCGGCTCCGGCGGATCCTGAAGAGGGAATTTGACGAAGATGGACGGCGAGGTTTTGTCCTTGTATTCAACCTCGGCGTCGGCCAGCGCGGTCTCGCAGGAGACGCACCAGTAGATGGTCTTCTTGTCCCGGTGGACGTAGCCTTTCTCCAGCAATTCGCGGAAAGCCTTTATGACCGTGCCCTCGTAGCTATTGGCCATGGTGATGTACGGATTGGCCCAGTCCCCGACGATGCCGAGACGCCTGAATTCTTCGCGCTGTATATCTATGAATTTGCCGGCGAACTCCCGGGCCTTTTTCCTGAAACCGGGCACATCGTCGATGTGTCTTTTACCAATCTTGAGTTCTTTAAGAAGCGCCTGCTCTATCGGAAGGCCGTGGCAGTCCCAGCCGGGCACGTAAGGCGTGTAATGCCCTGTAAGGCAGCGCGACTTCACCGTTATGTCTTTAAGAAGCTTATTGAGGGCATGGCCGATGTGGATATGGCCGTTGGCGTAGGGCGGGCCGTCGTGGAGGATATAGGGCTTTGCCTTCAGGCGCTTTTCAAGCATCTTGCCGTACAGGCCGATCTTGTTCCAGAATTCCAGTATGCCCGGCTCTTTTTTCGGCAGATCGGCCTTCATCGAGAAAGCGGTCTTAGGCAGAAAAACCGTCTTAGAATAATCCATATTTTCCGTTGTCATCTGTTATACCTTGCGCCCGCAGTTTCGAACCCACCAATGTAAATTATACAATAAAAAGAGCCGGCCTCCTTTTTGCCCTGTTTTGGCCAAAAAACTATCAAAAGGTGCCAGGCACCTTTTGTGTTTTTGTGCTACAATTAGGAGATGCCGAGAAGCCCTAGAATTTTCTTTGAAAATGCCCACTACCATGTAATGGCCAGAGGGAATGACAAGCACGACATTTTCGTCGATGATCTCGACCGGCGGACATACCTGAAACTGCTCGGGGAAAGGAAGCGTGATTTCGGACTTTTAGTCCCGGCCTACGCTTTGATGACCAACCACATACATTTATATCTTGTCACACCCAAAGCAAACCTGGGAGAAGCCATGTTCCGGCTGAATAGTTCGTATTCACACTATTTCAACAATCGTCACGGAAAAAGCGGCCACGTATTCGAGGGAAGGTACAAATATAAACTCATACAGCGCGACCGCTACGCGTTAGCCCTGACGCGCTACATACACGTAAACCCGGTCAAGGCGGGAATAGTCAAATCCCCGGAAGATTATGAGTGGTCAAGCCACAGACAATATCTCGCGCCGCGGGCTGACGGGCTCGCCGATACAGCAGTTATTATGGAAACTCTGGGCAACACGCACGAGACCGCTCTTGCCGCCTATACGGCTTTTATTTGTGAACCTATTCCCCCGAAATTGTGGCGGCCTTTTGACAAGAACCGCAACGCCGTACTCGGCACTCCAGAATTCCGCAAAGAACATTCCCCCCACTAACAAAAGGTGCCTGGCACCTTTTAGTCTGTTTAGGCTTAAAAACATCAAAAAGGTGCCAGGCACCTTTTTGGGTTATTCGCTTTTCAGGAGGGAGATCTCTATGCGGCGGTTTTTGGCGCGCCCTTCCGGGGTGGTGTTTTCCGACGCGGGACGGTTCTCGCCGTAGCCGCTTCCGGCCAGGCGTTTGGGGGCCATGCCGGTCTCTTCCATGAATTTGACCACGCTATAAGCCCTGGCCATGGACAGTTCCCAGTTCGTGGCGTAGCGGCCCTTGTGTATGGGCACATTGTCCGTATGGCCCTCCACCAGCACGTCGTTGGGCAGTTTCTTGAGCTCCTCCAAGATCGGCTTCAGGACTTCCCTGGCCCTGTCTTTCAGTTCGGCCTTGCCGGAATCAAAAAGCACCGCCTCGGCCAGCACCAGCTTGACCCGGCGTTCGTTGGAGTCGATCTGCACCAGGCTGGACATCTGGTTGTTCTCCATGCTCGCCTTGATCTTGTCGGCCACATTGTCTTCCCGTTCCTGGGCCTTGGCCCGTTCCACGCGCTTGTCGTCGGCCTTGCCGCCGAAAGCCCGCTGGATATTAACCAGCGACTCCTCGTATTTGCGGCTTTTCACCTTGTCCGTCTTGGCTATGGAAAAAGAGAAGAGCACCAGGAAAAAGATCATCAGATAACTCATCAGGTCGCCGTAAGTGACGGCCCAAAGAGCGCCCTTGTTCAATTGATTTTCCAGGTCGTCGCGGCGGCTTCGATAGATCATATAATTCAGTGGTTAGCGGTCACTCCTTTTTCCTGGCCAGTTCCCTAAGGTGGTCGGTTATCCCGCATTTTATCCTGTCAAAAGCGGCCAGATCCTGATCCATCCCGCTTAAAACGTCCCGGATCCCCTCCAGATTCTTCCGCACCAGCGCGCCCGAAACGCCCAATAATGATTCCATTCTCACGTCTTTCATCCCGTCCACAAAAACCGTCAGAGCGTCTTTCAGCCTGGAAATCTTTCCGCTCAGTTCCTCCATGCTTTCGGTCACGGCCGCCGCGCCGGCGAGGCTGGAAGCGGAAAGACGGGAGAACTCCATCAGTTCGCCGGCGTTTTTCACGTTCTCGGCGCGGATCCGCTCTCCGATATCGGCGGTGTGCTTGCGGAACGCGCCCTCCAGTTCCTCCCTGAAGGCGGACAGCGCCGCGCGGGACTTTTCCACGTTAATTTCCGAGGCGGCGCCTATTTTTTCCAGCTTAGCCCCCTCCAGCCTGGTCTGTACCATAAGCTCGTCCATATGGCCGATCACAAGCTTCGACATGGCGTCAATCCGCGCCTCCGTATCCACGACGAAGCCGTCGATATATTTTCTCACCGCGTCGCTCTCTTCCTTCATGGAATTTTTGAGGGCCGACAGCATTTCGTTCCTTATCTCCGAATAAAGCGACTGTATGGCGTCCTCGCTGGAAGAGATGTTCAGATGCAATTTCCTGAACTCGCCCTCGAACGCGGCCAGCCTCACGTCCAGATCGGCCACCAGGGCCGAGATCTTCTCCTCGCTCTTGCGCGCGAGCGCCGGCGAAGTATCGTCCACTTTCTCGGCGAGGGACTTGAATTTAAGCTCCAGCTCCATGACCAGTTTCTGTAATTTTGACTCCAGGATCTTTTCTATTTCCGCGGAAAGGACGGCCGTCTGAACGGCCCTGCTCTCCTCGGGAGGCCGGTTCATGGCCGAGGTATAAAAATCCATGAGCTTCTTTTCCAGATCTTCCACCCGGCCCCAGGCTTTCTCCACCTGGTCGTGCATCTGCCGGTCCATCTCGGAATATTTCTGCTGCTCGCGCACGGCTTTCAGCAGCTCTTCCGTTTCGCGGCGCGCGCTGTTCCTGGACTCCTCGATGTTTTTCATGTGCGTGGAGGACATCATGACCCCGCGGCTGAACTCCTCCAGCTTCTTTTCCAGGTCGTTCAGCCTGGCCAGCACGAACTGCCCGCTGTCCGGGGGTCTGGGCGCGGCGGGCTGCGGCGGTGGCGGAGGCGTCGTTTTTGCCTGCCTCTCAAGCGCCTCTATCTTCTGCTTAAGGGCCGACATTTCCTGATCCGAAACGGCCGGCCGGGGTGCTGTAACCGGCGGGGGAGCGGGGACGGGATTTAATCCTGAGAAGATCGAATCTTTCTTTTCTATATCCATATTAATTTTGTCTCCGAAAATCCAGCCGCTAGTCACTAATCACCAGCCACTATGCCTTTCTGGGCGGTTCAGGCCTGGGCAGATCGGGCCGGGGCGGTTCAGGCCGGAAGCCGGAACCGGGCGCGGCGGCCAGCGTGAAAGCCTCCGGGCCGGGTACTCCGGGCCGGGCCGCGGCAACCGGCTCTTTCAGCAGAGGATTGGAGATGCGGTCATCTTTCATGAGCGCTAAAGCGGCATCGACCAGTTCTTCCACCGCCTTTTCCGAACTCTCCTTTGAGGGCGCCCCGTATTTCATCGTCTGCTCCACCATCTGCCAGGTTTTGTCAGCCATCTGTTTTTTGACCATCTCTTTCGTGGACTGGGGCAATTCCCATAGCGCCAAAGCCAGCGTTTCTATCTTAAAACTGCCTGTCAGCACCGAAATATCCCTTTCAGAAAGCTTTTCCAGATCCTCCGGGAGGAAAATTTTACTCCTCACCACGCCCGCCGTTTCCGGATCCTTTTGCGCAAGTTTTTCCAGCATCTCCCGCTTGGCGCGCAAATTGACCCTGCCAAGCACCTCTATCACCTGCTGGACTCCGCCCAGTGCGCCGCTGAGACGCCGTTCCAGCTCGTCTTTGATGGTGTTTATGGTATCGGGCTCCACAAAACGCACCTTTGCCATATGCGAGATGACATCGGACGCAGCTTCCGGGGAAAGCATGCGCAGGAATTCGCTCCTGACATCCGGCGCCAGATGCGCGGCCACCAGAGCCACGTTGGCCGGATCCTCGTTATTCATCAGACTCACCAGGAAAACCACCTGGTCCGGTCGCACGTTAAACACGACTTTCTCCAGCTCGCTTTCCTCTTTTACGCCGCCCTCCTCCTCTTTCTTCTCCAGCTTGGTAATCTCAAGAGAACCGCTGCCCAGGCCTCCTCCGCCCGGCAGACCCGCCATGCCGGACAGTCCCTTGCCCATATCCATAGTGATCTGATGGCTCTGCTGGGCCTTGGCCATGGTGTTCATGGCGCCGGCCAGCTTCAGGAAACCTATAGACACCACCACCATGGCGACGATGCCCATTATGGTAAGGATCCCGTATTTAAAAACCAGGTTCATGGCTTCGGGGGAATACCAGATGGTGCGCCAGAATGGGGCGAAAGGGGTCTTGATGATCACGAGTTCATCCCCCCTCTTCTGATCCAGAGTGAGTATTTCCGAAACGACGCTGCGGACGGACTGAGCCTCAGCGTCCGGCAGTTCCTTGTTGAGGATGACGGTCACCACCAGTTTCTTTATAAAAGAGGCCGGGTAAAGCATCTGCTTCTGATAGCTGGTGTTCTCGGGTTTCGCCTTGGCTTCTTCAAGGCTGGGGAAGCCGGGGAGCAGATATTCGGAACTCGCCTGCTTCTCCGCGGAATTATCCCATTTGAACATTCCTTCTTTCACCGCTCTGGCCGCGGCCTGTGAAGTTGTGTCCACTTTTTCCGTGCGCGTAAAATCCATGTCCGCGGCCACCACCACCTTGGCCTGGTTGGGGCCGAGCAGCCTGACCAGCACCTCTTCCACCTTTATCTCCAGCGAACGCTCGTAGCGGGCTTTGTCGTCCAAAGGCATATTCTGCCCGTGAACAACCGGCACGAACACAGGCAGGAACGAAGCCAGGAGGAGAAACAGGCCGCAGCGTAAAGAACTGTTATATTTTTTTGCCGGCCATTTCAGATTCATCATAAATTCTCTCTTTCAATGCCTGGTTCCCCGATACCTGCCGCATCCCCTGCTGTTAGGCCAGATACGCCTGCAGCCGCCTCTCCACCACTATCGGGATGCTGCCCTTCATGATCTCCAGCACGCCGTCCAGGATCATAGACTTCAGTTTCACTTCCATCCAGATCCTGGCGCGGATCTTACCCGCTATCGGCACGCAGATCATATTGGCCATGAAGATGCCGTAAAAAGCCGAAGTAATGGCCACGCCCATGGCGGGGCCCACGCTTTCCGGGTTGGAAAGATCGCGCAGCACGCCTATGATACCGATAAGGGTGCCCAGCAGGCCGAACATGGGCATCAGAACGCTCATGGTGCGGTAAACGTTGGCCACTTCGTTCGTTTCATCCGCCGTCTGGTTGATCTCCTGCTCCATTACCTGCTTTACGAAATTGTAATCGTTATACTCCAGCGCGGCCAGGGAAGCGCGGCTGAGAAAACCGCGCGCTATGGAGGGGTCGGCCTCTTTCAGGGCGGAAAGGCCTTTCATGCGGCACTCTTCCGCCAGGTTCGTCATAATGGGTATAAGCCTCTGCATATTGGCGTTCGTATCGTCCAGCATAAGCGTCTTCAGTTCCGTAAATGCCCGGACCAGGTATTTAAAGGGCGTATTCAGGAGCATCGCCACGGCGCAGCCTCCGAGCACCACGAAAATTCCGTGCAGATTGACCAGGGAGGAAGAAAGCTGGTTGGAAGAAATACCCACAAAGATCAGAAGGGCGAAAGCCGCCACGCCCAGAATCGTGCTGAAATCCATACTACCTCCTTACCGGTTGCCGACACAAAATTGTACAAATACGCTGTTTCAGAAAGGTTATGAGAATATTACATTATAGCAACAGCCGCGGGCGTAAAACAGTCACCCCGCCGGCACCTTGAACCAGAAGGTGGAACCCTTGCCGAGACCCGGGCTGGCGGCCCCTATCTCGCCCTTGTGGGATCGGATTATTTCCTGGGCGATAGAAAGGCCCAGGCCCCAGCCCTGCTTGCGGAGCTTCTCGTCTTTCTGATATTTCGCCTGATAGAACTTTTCAAAAATACGTTTGGTCTCGCTGGGGTGGATGCCTATGCCGGAATCCTTGATATAGGCGGCCGCGTACCTGCCTTCGGCGCGCAAGGTCAGCTCCACGCGCTTGCCCGCGGGCGTGAACTTTATCGCGTTGTTAAGGAGATTCATCAGCACCTGCGACAGCCGGAAACGGTCTCCGTTGACCATAAGATCGGAAGGAAGCGTCCCGGCCACCACCAGTTCCACGCCCTTTTTCTGCGCGTTCACGGAAATGCCTGGTATGATGTCCCGCGCTATGTTCACGAAATCTATGCGCGCTTTCTCCATTTTAAGCTTGCCCGCCTCTATCATGGCCAGGTCCGTGAGATCGGAGATCAGGTGGCCCAGCTGATCCGTGGAAAGCACGATGTTCTTGAGATACTGCTCCTCTTTCGCCCCGATGCTTTTCTTCAGCAGCAGTTCGCTGAATCCCCTGATGGAAGCCAGCGGGGTTCTGACGTCGTGCACGACCATGGAGAGGAACTTGGATTTCATCTCGTTCAGGCGGCCCAGCTCCTGGTTGGAAAACACGAGTTTCGAAGAGAGAACTTCCAGCTCCCGGCTGCGCTGGACTATCTGGCTCTGCGCCATGGCCATCTGGATCATGTACTGCTGGATTATCTGATTGGAGAACTGCTGGCGGCGGTTGAGCGAGCCGGACTGGACAAAACCGGAAACCTGCGACACGACCAGGAACCCGGCGCCCAGCAGCAACAGGATCATCGGGATAAAAACTATAGCCAGGACTTCCATTTACTTCCACCCCTGGGTTTCCATGAACTGCCTGGTCACCGCGTCTCCGGGATTCAGCTCAAGAGCTTTCAGGTAGGCCTTTTTCGCCTTATCCTTGTCTTCCATCATGAAATACGCGGAGCCCATCCTGGTCCAGGCTGTCGCGTTGGCGTCGTCAAGAAGTATCGCCTCTTCGCACTCTTTGATCGCCACGCTGAACTGCTGGACATAGAAAGCCGCGGACGCCTTGCGGAGCTTTTCATTCACAAGGGCTGTCCTGGGCAGGATCTCGTCGCGCCGTACGCGGTCGCGGGTAAGCGTCCCCATAAGGGTCAGCATTTCCTCAAAGACTGGATCCCCGCTCAGGTTGGCGCCCCGGGCCGCGTGGGCCAGCAGGAACGCTTTGAGATCGTTGCCGTTGACGTAAGCCATCACAGCCTCGTGGCCGACATTGGCCTGTTCATTATTCTTGGCGAACGCTTCCTCAAGCCTGGGGGTTTCTTTCAGCCGCAGCTGTTTGGTGAGGGCTGAGAGGCGTTCGCTCTTGTTCCCCCACTCGCCGGCTTTGAGCTCCGGCTCCAGGTTGAAAGCTTTGTTGAGGTCGGCCTCGGCGGAAACATACTTGCGCTGGGCCAGGTCTTTCTTAGCCAGTTCTATGAAATCATTGGCGAAAAGCTGGAGCTGGGCTATCGTCTCTTTCTTCGCCATTATCGCGGCCTTTTCCACGCGCTGGGTCTTGCCGGCCAGCGGCGCGCGCGCCGAGGACTGGCCGAACTTCATGGTCACACCCACTTTATGCATGGCGCCCAGTTCCCCGAAAGGCGACATGGAATAGTCCAGATCCATGAAAGAAAGATTAAAGCCGAAACCGAACCTGACGCCGGAACCGATCACCTGCCCTGTCCGGTAACCGGCCCGGAAAGACATAAGCTGGAAAGCCGAATATTCCGCGCCCAGGTTAAACGTGTTCTTTTCGTCGTTGGACGAGGTATTGTCCAGGCTCAGGATAAAACTCGAATTAGCGTTGGGGTGTGAAAGCCATGAAGAGCCCACAGTTAACGACGTGGGCAGGGGAGAGGTCTCCTTGTCGAACTTGAGGCCCGGCCCAAGGTTCCTGGCGGTCAGCGCGAACCTGAATTCCTGGGCCCGGACGGACTGTATCCAGTATTTGGAGGGACGCAGATAATAGACGGCGCCCAGGTCAGCCGCGAAAGTGTTGGCGGAAACGGCGTCAAGCGTCTCGCTTATGTTCTTGAGATTGACGCCGACATTCAGAACCGGGCGTTCGATCTCGTCTTTGATCATAGTCCGGCCGTAAGCCGCGCCTATGGCCATGTCGGACGACTCGACTTTCTTGGTCGCAAGGCCGGTCGCGTCGTAGCCCTGGAAAGGGGCCACGCTCAGGCGGGTGATATTCAGGTTCAGGGTGGAGCCGTAGCGCAGCGGATAGGCGAAAGTGACATACTGGTGCGTTACATCCTCGAAAGAAGCGTTGTAGGTGGCGGCGAACTCCGGCCGCTCCACGCTGGCCAGGCCGGCCGGATTCCAGTACGCGGCATAGGCGTCCTCGGTCACCGAGACGTAGGATTCCCCCATCGCGGTGGCGCGGGGACTGGGGGTGAATTTAAGAAAAGAGGCGGCCGCCGTGCCTGGAGCGCCGGCATCGGCCGAAACGCAAAAAAAGCCGGCGGCGCAGACAAGCTGCGCTGTCAGCGTCCCCAGTATTTTCACGCCATCCGCGGGTTTCATAGATGTCCTATCTATAGTATAAGACATAACCATCCATGAATCCCGAAGAAATTCCGAAGTTTTTGAGAAATGTTTATTTCGTGATTTTGCCCGAAAACCCCGGTTTTTCAGGTCAAAATTCGCGGATTGTATCTCGCGCGGGGGGTGTTACACTTCCATTATGGGCCGTCTGACCCGCGGAAACTGCCCTTAAGGCCCTTTTGACTTACGGCACGATATTGTAAAATAGCGGTATGGCGAAAACAAACACCAACCAGCCCGCGACCAAGGGCGACATTTCAAATTTGCGATCCGAGCTTAAAGCCGACATAAAACTACTGGATCAGAAGCTGGATCGTAAAGTCGGGGCTCTGGACCAGAAAACAACCACCCTTGGGGTTGAACTGGCTAAAACCCAGTTACGCATAGATCGTCTGGAAAACAACGTGATAACGGAGATTAGAAGTTTCAAGAGCGAACTTTTAAGCGCCTTTGAGGCTTCCGTAGTGAAAGGCCGGATGTATGAGCAGAAAGCGGTAACCCACGGCGGCATCCTCGCGACGCATGAAGAAAAACTCCTGAACCACGAAACCCGCCTTGCCACCCTGGAAACGAAATAATTCCCTCACAGTAATCTGCCGCAAGGGGTCAGGTCAGTACCTGACCCCAATACGGGTCATAATGCGTGGGGTGGCTCCCGCGGGGCAGGTGCGATACTTCTATTATAGCTGCTATTTTAAATGTAGCCAGGCTATTTTTCCGGTTCCCCCCCATGCCTATAAATCATGTGTGACAAACATAATGTTTGTCACGCATATCTTAGACAATTCAACACGGAATGCCGGAAACTAATTAACTAAGGGCGTCCCCAAGGCCTAAGGCTTTAAGCGGGCTACTGGGGCGCCGTTGATCATCAGGGTCACGTAGGCGGGGTTGGAGGTGTCGAACTGCATATTGGTGGCGCTTACCGGGTTTTTTATCTCCAACTGGTTCGTGGGGTTGGCTATGCCCACGCCCACATTGCCGTTGGCGAGCACATTGAAAGTGGACGAGGCCACAGTGAATAATGGCTCGGCCCCCGACATTCCGGCGCCGGTGATGGTCATGGAAGAGACGCCAAAAATGGCCTTTGACGACATATCCAGATGCGTAGTAGCCGTATGGTTGCCCAGATTATCGCCCGTGGGAGGGATCGTGGTGTACAGCTTGCCGTTGGCCGTCATCGAGGCCACCACGAGCCCGGTGGAATCGCGCCAGATCTGCGCGTACTGACTAACCAAGGTGCCGGTTGAGACGATATCCAGCGCGGCCTGGGGGACGCGGGTGCTTATGCCGATAGTCTTGGCCGACAGGTCGCCGTACAACACACCGCCGATATTGAGTTCGTTGGAAGCGCCGGGAGCGGACACGTTCTGGTCATAACCGACAATTATATTACGTGTTCCGCTGGTAAGAGCGTCACCGGCCTGGAAACCGAGAAGGATATTATCACTGCCGGTGGTAAGACTGTAACCGGCCTGATAACCGACCAGTGTAGCGCTGGAAAAAGAATTGACGCCCGAACCTAATCCCGCCTGATAACCGAATACAGCGTTGGCCGAACCGGTTTGTGTATAATACCCGGCCTGATGGCCCACGAAAATATTATTTGCACCGGTGGTGTTGGAAACTCCGGCAGCGGTACCCATAAAGTTATTGTAGCTGCCAGTGATATTGGAATAGCCGGCGGAGCCGCCCACGAAATTGTTGTAACCGCCTGTGGTATTGGAGCGGCCCGCGCCAACGCCTACAAAGGAGTTATACTCCCCTGTGGTACTGGACAAGCCAGCCGCCGAACCCACAAAAACGTTGTAGTCCCCCGTACTTACTTTTCCCGCATCCACCCCCACAGCCAAACTTCCGGTTCCCGGCAGCACAGCCAGCACCGTGCTGCCGAATATCTGATAGCGCGCGGCGGTGATATCGCTCGATGACCAGATTGCATAACCACCCATGTTCAGCCGCATGGCGGCGTTGTGGTTTCCCAAGTTGTCGCCGGTGCCGGTCAGGCTTGACCCGTCGCCATAGTACTTCGCGGCGGAACTGAAACCCACTATATAGACGTTCGTGGAAATGCGCACGCCGGCGCCAACGGCCGCGGCCGACTCTGACGATACGAACACGTTACCGGCCAGACGCAGCTGCGCCGCTATAAGCCCCGCTCCGGTCGCCGTGAAAGACGACGCCGTTATACCGCCGGTGAACGTTGCCGACGCCACGTTCACTATGCTGTTGCCGTTCATGTTCAGCGTGGTCGTGGCGACGTGGTTCCCAAGGTTGTCGCCGACGCTGCCTGCGGCCACCCAGCTCGCCAGCCCCGCAGCGTCCGACGTCAGCACCTTGCCCGCGCCGGGTGTGCCGCCGGTTATCTTCACCTGGCCGTTGACCTCCAGCCTGGCGCCGGGAGCAGGCGCCCCGATGCCGATAAAACCGGTGGACAGATCGCCATAGATAGCGTCGCCAATGTTGAGATGATTGGAGGTTGTCGCAAGAGGCGCGTCCTTGTCGTATCCGATGATTATGTTGCGCGTTCCGCTGGTAAGCGAATCGCCCGCCTGGAAGCCCAATAAAATATTGTCGCTGCCGGTGGTAAGAGCATACCCCGCGCGATAACCCATAAGCGTGGAACTGGAGAAGGAATTATCGATTACGCCATATCCCGCCTCCATCCCGTAGATGGAATTAGCCGAACCAGTTTTGGCGTAATACCCGGCTTTAGAACCGACTATCGCATTGGATTTCCCAGTCTGATTGCTTAAACCCGCATACCAACCCAAGGCTGTGTTATCATTGCCGCTTACACTATCGGACCCGGCATAGTTACCCACAAAAGAATTCCTGGCGCCCACTGTATTGTCAAGCCCGGCGCTTCTGCCTATAAACGTGTTATCACTGCCCGTAGTATTGCTCTGACCGGCAAGATAACCGAGAAAAGTGTTGCTGGCTCCCGAAGTGTTATCGTTGCCGGCGGCGTAGCCAATAAAGGAGTTCGCGACACCGATATCATTTGCGTATCCGGTCATCAACCCCACAAAAGAGTTGCCGTAGCCGGTGGTGTTCGCTCTACCTGCCATAGAGCCAAGAAAAGTGTTTCTGTAGCCAGTAGTATTGGCCGTTCCGGCGGAATAACCTACGAACAGATTGTCATAACCGGTCGTATTAGCCCGTCCGGCTCCAGATCCGACAAAAACATTATAATCGCCGGTATTTACAACACCCGCGTTCGCTCCCACGACCATGCTCCCGATTCCCGGCAGTATCGCCAGCACAGTGCTGCCGTTTATCTGATAGCGGGCGGCGGTTATATTACCGGCCACTGTCATGCTGGAGTAAGTTGTAATCGCGGCGTTGGCAGTTATGGAGCCGACATTGACTAGATTGAATGTGGCCATGTTGAGCGTCATCGTCGCCACATGGTTGCCCAGGTTGTCGCCGGATGCGGTTCCCCATGACGCCAGACCTACCCCGTCCGAGGTCAGAACCTTGCCCGCGCCGGGCGAACCGCCGGTTATTTTTATCGTGCCCGCGACATCCAGTTTTGCGGCCGGCGCGGGCTGACCTATGCCGATATTCCCCGTGGACAGATTGCCGTAAATAGCGCCGCCGATGTTCAGATGGTTGGAGGTGGTAGCTGTCGGCGCGTCCTTGTCATAACCGATAATTATGTTGCGCCACCCGGAGGTTAAGGAATCCCCGGCGTTAAAACCCACAAGCACATTGTGGCTGCCGGTGGTAACGCTATAACCGGCCCGATACCCCAGAAAAGTGTTATCCGCGCTGCCGTTGGTCAAACTGCGTCCGGCATAACTTCCCAGGATCGTGGTATTGGAGAATGAATGTCCGGCCGCGCTATAGGCGGCTTCGGATCCTATAACGGTATTGTCGGAACCTGTCTGATTAAACCGCAAGCTATCCTGCCCTATCGCGACGTTGTTGCCGCCGGAAGTGTTGGAATAAAGAGCGGAGGCACCGACGGCTGCATTCCGCTGTCCTACCTCATTGGTTAAAAGAGCGTTGTTTCCCACAGCGACATTCTCAAACCCGCCGTTGTTGTGATTTAGCGCGCTCACACCAACAGCAGTGTTGTTATAACCGCCAGTGGCGGCGGTTTCGGAATATAGCGCATTAGCGCCGACGGCGGTATTCTGGAACCCGTTAGCGCCATTTATAGAATAAAGCGCTTGAAACCCCAAAGCGGTATTACTATAACCCGCTTGATTGGAATAAAGGGCATTGGGTCCGTTTGCGACATTTTGGTAGCCTGTGGTATTGCTATACCCCGCGCGGTAGCCGGTGAAAGAGTTGTTCTCACCGCTGGTGTTAGCGGCCCCAGCCTGATAGCCCACGAAAGAGTTATAGTTCCCGGTGTTGGAACTTCCCGCTCCCGCGCCCACGCCCAAACTGCCGGTCCCCGAGAGGAACGACAGCGCGTTGCTGCCGCCTATCAAATATCTGCCCGCATACACAAAGCCCGCGACGTAAGCATTTGTGGACACGCGCACACCCCCGCCCAAAGCCGCGGCGGCTTCGGATGATACCAGCACGTTGCTTGCAAGACGCAGCTGCGCCGCGCGTATCCCGGTACCGGTGGCCGTGTAAGATGACGAGGTTATGCTGCCGGCGTCAACGATGCCGAAGCCATCCATATCCAGCGTGGTAGTAGCCACATGATTCCCCAGGTTGTCGCCGACGGCGGCGGGAAAGCCGGTCGCGCCGGTGAGATCGCCGTAGATCCTGGCCGCGTGCACGTCGCCGTTGACGTAAAGATTAGTGCTTACTACCACGCCCGCGCCGGCCCCGCGCAGCGAGATAGTGCTCACCGTTACCGTGGACACATTGGTTATGTCGAAATCAGCCATGCTCAGCGTGGTAGTGGCCACGTGGTTGCCTAAATTATCACCGGCACCGACCGGCGCTGTTTCCCAGGTAGCGAGGCCTGCGCCGTCCGAAGTCAGCACCTTGCCCGCGCCGGGCGTGCCGCCGGTTATCTTCACCTGGCCGGCGACTTCCAGCTTCGCGCCGGGGACGGGTGTGCCTAAGCCTACATTACCGGCGGTGGAAACGAATAAATGAGGAGTTTCGGCCGAAGTGGAGACCCATAGTTCCGTGGGCTGGGTGGCCGGAACTATTACGGTGACGGTGCTTTTAAAGGCCGCGGCGCCGTCAACGGTCAGCCTATCCATTATCTCGAACTCTATGGCGTTAAGAGTTAAAGGCAAGGAAACCAGAGTGCTAAGCGCTAAGAATTTTATAATTCTCATAAAAAGTGGCCTCTCAAAGATGCGGTCATAGGCGCAAAACCCCGACTCAACACCCGAACCCGTCTATATCCGACCCCCTCTCTACCTGCCGTGCCTGTGCGCGGCGGCTTGTTTACGGGTAATTTTCGCCTCAAGAGGATAATTTTTAGGATTGGAAATACAATCCAAATCCAGATCAATATCTAATTTCGGCCAGAACAAATGATGGCCATGCAGGAATTGAATAGCCTTAAGCTGGCTTGGCTTCGCGTATCTAAACCACGGGAATTCGGCGTAAGGCAAAACATACTCCTTGCCCCCGGCATTAAGCCATATACCATCGCGCGAAACTGAAACAACCTCAACTTTTGAAGTATTTTTTCCACGCACTTTTGATTCCATATAAATTTTCCTCAATAATTTCCTGAATTTCGCGTAATTCCCGTGAACTGAAACGATAATTATGTTCCAACGCCACAATGGGATCTATCCAGAATTTCGCTTCGCCATGGGGCGATGTCACATGAACATGTAGACGTTTTTCCTCCCTTGAGAAGAAAAAGAAGCGGTAACTCTTATACTTCAAAATCGTAGGGCTCATTTTATTCACCTATAATAGCGCACCGCCGGTTACGGCTTGATTCTGGCCGCTTCTAAACCGTTCAAAAGTATGCTGACAAAACTCGCGTTGGGGTTTATCTGGAAGCTCATGCCGGCGGCGGCGACCTCCAGTTTCGCGGACGGGCTGGCCGTGCCGATGCCCACATTGCCGCCCGTTGAGACATAAAGGTGGGGCGTCGTGGCCGAAGTGGACAGCCAAAGTTCATTTGGTATCGTGTCGGGCGCCATCACGGTAAGCGATGAAATATTAATGATAGGCTTGCTAGCCATATCCAGAACCTTGGTGGCCGTATGGTCGCCCAGGTTGTCGCCTGCGGGCGTGCTCTGCGGGTACAGCACGCCGGTGGCGGTCATCGAGGACACGATGGTCCCCGCGCTGTTGCGCCAGATCTGCGCATACTGGCTGATCAGCGTGCCAGTGGAAACTATATCCAACGCGGCCTGCGGGACGCGGGTGCTTATGCCGATGGTCTTTGCCGACAAGTCGCCGAACAGGACACCACCGATATTGAGCTCATTGTTGGCCGTAGGCGCGGACGCGTCCTGGTCATAACCTATTATAAGGTTCCGGGTACCCGTATCAATAGAATCCCCGCTCTGATATCCCACCAATATGTTTTCAGAACCGGTCGAAAGGCCGTAGCCGGCGTGATAGCCCATCAATGTCGAACGGGAAAAAGATTGATTTGGAACACCATAACCCGCTTCGTTTCCGAATATGGCGTTAGCCATCCCTGTTTTAGTATTGTACCCAGCGTTATACCCCACAAAGGAATTGCTGTCTCCCGTTGTGTTTCCGTTACCGGCCTGAATTCCAAAGAAAGAGTTAAGGGAACCAGTAGTATTCAACCGCCCCGCCGCGTACCCTACAAACGAGTTATAGTTGCCGGAATTATTGGTAAGCCCGGCAAAAGCCCCCACGAACGTGTTCTCCATGCCGATCGTGTTATCATAACCGGCCTGGTATCCCGCAAAAATATTTTCAACGCCGGTGGTATTTGAATAGCCGGCCGTATTTCCCAGGAAAGTATTAGAACCGCCCGTATTGCTCCGCCCGGCATCAGAGCCTATACCCAAACTCCCCGTACCCGGCAGTATCGCCAGCACCGTGCTGCCGTTTATCTGATACCGGGCCGCGGTTATATTGCCGGCCACTGTCATACTGGAATATGTCGTTATGGCGGCGTTGGCGGTTATGGAGCCGACATTGACGATGTTGAACGTGGCCATGTTCAGCGTGGTGGTGGCGACGTGGTTGCCCAGGTTGTCGCCGACGGGCGTGGTTAAGGTTTCCCATGTTGCGAGACCCGAGCCATCCGAGGTCAGCACCTTGCCCGCTCCGGGCGAACCGCCGGTTATCTTTACCTGGCCGGCGACGTGCAGCCTCGCGCCGGGGACAGGCTCCCCGATGCCGATAAAGCCGGTGGACAGATCGCCATACACTGCGCCGCCGATATTGAGGTGGTTACTGGTCGTAGCGGCGGGCGCGTCTTTGTCGTAACCGATGATGATATTATTGGCGCCGGTGGTCAAGGAATCCCCGGCCTTGAAACCCAGCAGAATATTGTTCGAGCCGGTGGTAAGCCCGTAGCCGGCCTGGTAGCCCATAAGCGTGGCACTGGAGAAAGAATTGTCAAGCACACCTTTGCCAGCTTCCGACCCAAATATCGCGTTAGCCGAACCAGCCTGAGTGTAGTACCCCGCGCTATAGCCCAGGAAGGAATTATTCTCACCCGTGGTATTGGCGTATCCGGCGCTATAGCCCATGAATGAGTTACGGACGCCCGTAGTATTTTTCTCCCCCGCGCTGCCACCCATAAACGAGTTATACCAGCCGGTGGAGTTGTTATAGCCTGCCGCATAACCGATAAAGGAGTTATACCAGGCGCTGGTATTCCAATAACCGGCATATTGTCCCACAAAGGAGTTATAACTGCCACTAGTGTTGGACCAACCCGAATACGAACCCAGAAAAGAATTGCCAGCGCCGCCGATATTTGAATGTCCGGCATTAAAGCCTGCGAACAGATTGTCGGACCCAGTAGTGTTCACGTACCCGGCCTGATAGCCGATAAAGCTATTATAGGCCCCGTTCGAAACTTGCCCGGCGTCAACGCCTACGGCCATACTCCCAGTCCCCGGCAGTATCGCCAGAACCGTGCTGCCGTTTATCTGGTACCTAGCGGCAGTAATATTGCCGGAAGCGATGACGGTGCTTACTGCGAGATTGCCGGCCACTGTCATGCTGGAATATGTCGTTATAGCGGCATTGGCGGTTATGGAGCCGACGTTGACCAGATTGAACGTGGCCATATTCAGCGTGGTCGTGGCGACGTGGTTGCCAAGATTGTCGCCGGCGCCGACCGGCGCTGTTTCCCAGGTGGCGAGACCCGCACCGTCCGAGGTAAGAACCTTACCTGCGCCGGGCGTGCCGCCGGTGATCTTCACCTGGCCGGCGACGTGCAGCCTCGCCCCGGGGACAGGCTCCCCGATGCCGATAAAGCCGGTGGAAAGATCGCCGTAGATGGCGTCGCCTATATTCAGATGATTGGAAGTCGTGGCGGCGGGAGCGTCTTTGTCATAACCGATGATGATATTGCGGGTTCCGCTGGTAAGAGAGTCCCCGGCCTGGAAACCCAATAAAATATTGTCGCTGCCGGTGCTGAGTCCGTAACCCGCATGATAACCCACCAGTGTTGAACTTGAAAAAGAATTATTCGTAACGCCATAACCGGCCTCACTGCCAAGTATGGCATTAGCGCTGCCTGTTTTATTGCTGTAGCCTGAATGGTGGCCGAGATAGGAATTATTAGCCCCTGTGATGTTCTGTACTGCGGCATACTTACCGACGAAAGAATTATTACCACCCGTGCTATTGCTTCCGCCGGCCCCGTGGCCTAAAAAGGAATTATTAGTACCAGTTGTATTAAATCCACCGGCATCTATACCGGCAAAAAGATTGTATTCGCCTGTATTTACCACTCCCGCTCCAACACCAACCCCCAGGCTCCCAGCTCCCGGCAGTATCGCCAGCACCGTGCTGCCGTTTATCTGATATCTGGCGGCGGTGATATTGCCTGAAGCGATGACGGTGCTTACGGCAAGATTACCCGCCACTGTCATGCTGGAGTATGTCGTTATGGCGGCATTGGCGGTTATGGATCCGACGTTGACTATGTTGAACGTGGCCATGTTCAGCGTAGTGGTGGCGACGTGGCTGCCCAGGTTGTCGCCCACGGCGGCGGGGAAGCCTGTCGCGCCGGTTAGATCGCCGTAGAACTTGGCCGCGTACACGTCGCCGATCACGTAAACATGGCTGCTTACCACTATGCCCGCACCGGCTCCACGCAGCGAGATGGTGCTCACCGTTACCGTGGACACATTGGTTATATCGAAATTGGCCATGCTCAGCGTGGTGGTGGCCACGTGATTGCCGAGATTATCGCCCACGGCGGCGGGGAAGCCGGTCGCGCCGGTTAGATCGCCGTAGAATTTAGCCGCGTATACGTCGCCGGTCACGTAGACGTGGCTGCTTACTACTATGCCAGCACCGGCCCCGCGCAGCGAGATGGTACTTACCGTTACCGTGGACACATTGGTTATATCGAAATCAGCCATGCTCAGCGTGGTGGTGGCGACGTGGCTGCCCAGGTTGTCGCCGACGGCGGCGGGGAAGCCTGTCGCGCCGGTTAGATCACCGTAGAATTTGGCGGCGTATACATCGCCGGTCACGTAGACGTGGCTGCTTACCACTATGCCCGCACCGGAGCCCCGCAGCGAGATGGTGCTCACCGTTACCGTGGACACATTGGTTATGTCGAAATCAGCCATGCTCAGCGTGGTGGTGGCCACGTGGTTGCCCAGGTTGTCGCCGACGGCGGCGGGAAAACCGGTCGCATCGGTTAGATCGCCGTAGATCTTGGCCGCATAAACGTTGCCGGGGGTATAGATGTGAGTAGAAACGTACACACCGCCGTACTGCGCGCCCGTGGTGCTTGAGATCTCCACGCCGGCGCTCAACATATGCCGGTTCGCGTAGATGCCCGCCGCGCTTGAGGCGGTGAATGAGGAAGCGGTCACCGGACCGGAGAAGCCCGCCGAAACCGCGGAGAGAGAACCGGCGGAGAGTATATTGAAACCGGCCATATTCAGTGCCTGCGTGGCCGTATGATTGCCCAAATGATCACCGGTGAAGGTATCTATCCACTCAAGTCCCCCTCCGGCGTTTTTCCTGAGCAATTGTCCCGTCAATCCGTCATTAATGCGGATGCCGGAAGCGCCGGGGAAAACGGCGGTACCGACGTTAAGATTGGTAACGTTAAGGTCTATCACGGTGCCTGAGGAGACATAAAAAGTGGCGTTGGCCTGAAGCGTGCTCTGCAGATGCACCGACAGCGGATCGGCTTCCCCGCCGCCGGCAAAATTATCGTCGGCGCAGATCCAGTAGCTGGTCGAAAGATCCCATTTCAGCACCTGGCCGTTGCCGCAGCCTGAATTGGAGAATTTAAGCCTGTCTATCCCCCTGTTGGCGATATGCGTGGACACCAGCACACCGGGAGCGAGCCTGTCGCTGTTCATATAACCGGAGGCCAGGGCCGAGGCGTTAAGGCCGGTAAGCGCCGCGCCGTCCCCATGGAACCAGCCGGCGGAAACGGACGAGGCGAAAGCGACGGAATAACCGGCCCCGCCGACCGCGAGGTTCGAGGCCGGGTTAAGGGTTCCCTGCACCACGGCATGGGTCGTAATCGTTATCGCGAAAACGCCGCCGGAGGCGCGGAGCTCGCCCAAACTGTCGAAAGTCACGGCGCCGGTGACGGTATGGCCTCCAAGATTAAGTATCGGATCCGACCCTCCCCCCGCGTGCGTGGAAGCGTGACTGCCTGGCACGCCCGCGCCGGAAGTCAGCATCCAGACGGTGCCGTTCCAGAACTTAAGCGTGCTGCTTACCGTGTCCATCCACAGATCGCCGATCGTCGCGCCGGCGGGCGCGGACGCGGCGGTGGTGTAGCGTTTACCGCTGTGAAGGAGCGCGTTGACGGCGTAAGGCGCGGAAGTAAGCTCTTCCCTGGGCGAAAGTTTGGTGCCCGCCACTTCCAGTTCAAGCCAGAGGCTGCCGGACTCCCAGTCGGCGATGACCGGTTCCAGGGCTGCGCGGAACACGCCGGTGGAGACCTCCACGTCCAGAGCGGCGCTGGTCCAGAGCGGCGAGACCGCGCTTGAGGAGGCGTAGACCCTGAAAACCATGCTCCTGCGGCCGTTCACCAGAAAACCGGCCTGCCTTAAATTACCCTGGTAAGTGAATTTTCCGGGCACGGCGGCGGAAAGGGGAAGTGGTGAGTGGATAGTGGTCAGTGGACAGAAAACCAGGGAGAAAAGGAACAGCCTCAGAAAGACGACCCGGCCCTTCCAGTTAGCGCTTCCCGTTATATTTAAGATCTTCATAATCTGTTCCTATGAGCCCGAAGTCATCTGATTATTATATTACTAATGTTCACCATATCACCATCAATTTGCCGGTCTTCGAATCGCTTCCGGAAACCACGCGCCAGATATAAACGCCGCTGGCCGCTTTCTCCCCGGCGGAGGTCTTGACGTCCCATTTAAGCTGGAAAGGATCCGTGATGTTGTCAGGGATGGAGATGTTCCTTACCAGTCTGCCGTCCAGCGTATAGATCTCTATCTTTCCCGTCTGGGGGACACCCTCGAAAGTGATCCCGGCGGCCGCGGTGCCGGTCTGCCCCGGGCCTACGCCGGCCTGGGGGCCGTTGGGCCTGAAAGGCACGGGGAACGCCTTGAATGTGCGGGGGATGGACTCCACCAGCGAGCCCAGCAGCGCGTAAACGCCCGGCTTGTCGAAATAGGAGAAAAGCATTTTGGAACTTTTGTCGGCCGCCGCGCCCGGCAGCTGCACCCAGGTATTGTGGACTTCGTCCAGGCTCCAGGCGTTCAGGCTGGAAGCCCGCACCGGAGGATTGGAGCCGTCCAGGATGCCGTCGTTATTGTCGTCCTTATAACGCATGGCCAGCGTGCCCCTCTTGGCCAGCGGGGCGGTGTAGTAGCCCTGTTCGTCGAAGATACCCATTTCGGAGAGGTTATTGGCGAACAACTGCGCCCAGGGCCCCTCGTTGCGGACTATCTTGTTGTTGGCCTCGGTGATCTTTTCAGGTTCCACCAGCATGGGCTCGTTCTCCGGATTTTTATTGAGCGTGATGTCAAAGGTCTCTTTGCCGACGGAATCTGCCGGAATGGTAAGCCTCATATCCCCGGAGGCCATGACCAGAACGGTGGGAAGCCCTCTCTGGTAAAGAAGATACGGCGGATTGTAGAAACCTTTCCTGTTGGAATAATCCCCTCCGGTCACCAGGCCAACATTCTCAGGCATGGCATCGTGGGTTATCGTCCCCCTGCTCCAGTATTCGCCGCCTTTCAGGGCTTCGCCGCCGCCGTCATCCAGCGCCGAACTTACCAGCTGCATATCGCCGGCGGCCGCGATATCGGCCCGGGCGGAGAACGGCGCCGAAACGGAGAACAGAGAAACGGAGAACAGAAAAACGAAGAACGGAGAACGGAGAGCGTCTCCGGCCCGCGGGAAAACCGATGTCAAAATCCATTTGCCGGCAATCGTTTTTTTCATCATATAAAGCGCCCTGCTGCCATCCCTCATCCGCCGCTTAGTAATAGTATACTTCATGCACCCCCCTTAAATCCCGAAGAAATTCCGAAGATTTGCAAAATACCGCTTTTTATCGTAGAATTGAAAAAGGGTGAATTGTACGGGGCAGCGGGTGGAATTTACCTGGATCCGCTGCACTTTCAGGTTGACGAATAATGGATTTTCTGCTCTGGATATTGACCGAGGACAGGCGCCTGGCTGACCGCTGGTACCGGCTTTTCAGCCGGGAATCGTGGAAAGTTCAGGTTCTGCACAGCCTTGAAAGCCTGGAAAAATCGGCGCAGTCCGCAAAAGGCATGGCTCTGGCGGAGATAGGACTGCCCGGCCTTAAAACACCCAGGGAACTGCAGAACTTCGCCGGCCGGCGCGCGGACATCTCTATTCTCGTTTTTTCCACGCGCGATAAAATCGATAATTCCACTATCTCTCAGTTCCTGGAAGCCGGCGCCGATGACTTCATCACCCCTGAAATAGACGAGCGCATCCTGCTTTCCAAGACCCGGGCGCATCTGAGGCGCCTCCTGCCCAGCCTTACCCACGCCAGAACCGTGATCCTCTCGAAGAACGGCAACGTCGAGCTGGACAGGGTCAAACGCGCCATAAAAACCGGCATAAAATCCGGCACGCCCGGCTCCATGGATAATCTCACGCCCAAAGAATTCGAGATCCTCGCCCTTCTCCTGGGCAGCGAAGACCGCGTGATCCCCCGGAACCGGCTCATGGACGAGGTCTGGAAGGACAAAGCGGGCAGGGTAAACGTGGAAACGATAGACAAACACGTGGAGACTTTGCGGCACAAGCTCGGCCATTTCGGCAAAAACATAAGAACCATTTACGGCGTGGGTTATATGTATAAGAGCGAGTAAGGGGTCGGCTGCAAGGGAGAATTTATGAAAGTACTGGTGGCTGACGACGACAACACTTTCAGGTCGCTGGTGCTGGAAATACTGACCGATGCCGGCTATGAGGTGGCGGCCGAAGAGAACGGCCGGCTGGCCTGGGAACGCCTGCAGGCCGAAGGGGCGGATCTGGCCGTGCTGGACGTCAATATGCCGGAGATGGACGGATTTGAGCTTCTCGGCAGGATCCGCGCGGACGAGCGGTTCAGGAATATGCCGGTACTGATGATGACGATAAGGGCTTTCGCGGACGACCAGGTGCAGGGCTACGAGACCGGCGCCGACGATTACCTGACGAAACCCTTTAACACCGACGTTTTTCTGGCCAGGGTAAAAGTCCTGGAGCGCCGGATCCTGAAGAAGCAGGCTGAGGGCTGAAGACGTAAGGCTGAAGTTTTATATACTTTTAGCGGAGCAAATTCAAACTGTGACCTTTTCAGGGAGGATGTAAAATGGAGACAATATTCGTGGTATGCGCGGTAACGGCGACGCTGGCTTTCGTGGCGCTGGCCGCGCAGGCGATCCTGACCCTGCGGCAGCTCCGGCAGACCGCCAAAGCCGTGGAATATCTGGCCCTGAACGCCGACGGGAAACTCACGGCGATGGATCCGGTCGTGGACGCCGTTCAGACCGTGGCGAGCGGGATCTCGTCCGGCTGGTTCCGCGCGGCGCGCGCGTTCTACGGCTTTTTCGCTAAAAAATAATGTTCAAAACGCTTAATTTATTCAACGTCATTTACGACGAGGAAACGCTGAAAAAAATAGACTTCCTCAAGAGCATCAGGCTTTTTGAAGGCATTAAAAAGCGCGACCTCATCCATATCCTTGAAAATCTCCAGGAACGCACCTACCTCAAAGGCGAAACCGTCTTCACGCAGGGCGATATCGGCCGGGCGCTGTTCATCGTGTTTTCCGGCAAGATAGCCCTTTCCCGGCAGGATCAGGAAACGGAAAAGAGCGGAGTTATCGCCGAAGTACAGCCCGGAGAATTTTTTGGGGAGATGGCCCTCCTGGAAGAAATGCCGCGCACCGCCACCGCTTCCGCGCTGGAGGAGACGCGGGTCTTCATGCTCTTCAAAATAAAACTGGAATCCCTGCTTTTCGCGCGCCCCCGGATAGGCGTGGTCATCTCGACCCAACTGGCCAAGATCATGTCGGCCCGTCTGCGGACGTATATAGAGAAATAACAAACCATGACCGAAATAGCCGCGGCCAGGCGGAACTACCGCGAATTCATTATCCCCGCCCTCATCGTCCTGGCATTCGCCTACCTGCTGCTGCTGGCCAAAGGCGCCGTTTTCCCTTTCATCCTTAGCGCCGCGCTCGCCTACATCCTTAACCCCATCGTAAAGCATTTCGAGGTGCGCGGTATAAAGCGGATCTACGCCGTTATAGGGCTTTACCTGACTTTCGGCGCGCTCCTCTTCACGGTTTTATACCTCCTTTTCCATTTCCTTTCTTTCGAACTGGAAAGCCTGCAGCAGTCCTGGCCCGTCTACGCCGGCCGCATACAGGACGTGGTGCTGAACCTGAACTCCAGGCTTGTGCGGAATTATCCTTTCCTGGCTGGGTTGAAACTGACCGAAAAACTCGGCCATATCCTGGAGCTGATGCCGCAGCTTCTTCTCGCCCTGATCCCCGCCCTGACGCTGAGTTTCGTGGTGCCTTTTATAACTTTCTTCATCCTGCTGGGCGGCTCGTCACTTATAGACTATCTGCTGGATCATGTCCCCTCCAAGCACGCGGAAATAATCCTGCACATAGCCTCCAGAATAGACGCCTCGCTGGGCAACTATCTGCGCGGCATCCTGACGGAGGCGCTGATCATTTTTCTAATAGCTTTCACTGGCCTTGTGATAATGGATCTGAATTATTCGGCCTTTATCGCGATCCTCATAGGCATTTCAAGCCTCGTCCCGTACGCCGGCGCTTTCCTCGGGGCGGTGATCTCTTCGATAGTCGCCTGGTTCCAGTTCGGCGCCATGCTGCCGATAATCAAGATCCTTGTTTTTTTCACCGGCATACGCTTTCTGGACGACTGGTTCCTCCAGCCGTATATAATGAAACGGGCCGTTAAACTTAATCCGGCGATAGTGCTGTTCGCCCTGCTGGCGGGCTGGGAACTGGGGGGTATCTGGGGAGTGATCTTCGCTATCCCGGTCACCTGTATCATCAAGGAGATAATCCAGATAGCCGTGGAGCTGCAGGAAACCGAATTCCGCTGGAAACCCAAGGCGGAACCCACCCGGATAAGCATCCCGTATACATAATAAATTTATCTGGGCAAGGAGGGACTCGAACCCTCACGACCGTGAGATCACAGGTTTTTGAGACCTGCGCGTCTACCAGTTCCGCCACTTGCCCCTCTGTTTTGTGCCAAAAGGTGCCAGGCACCTTTTTACAGGTTTTTGAGACCTGCGCGTCTACCAGTTCCGCCACTTGCCCGCCTGTGTTGTGTCCCGATGCAAAACTTAAAAGCGCCTTAGTCCACCCGCACCCCGCGCCGAATGCGCGGGGCGGATTACCGCCGGCCCTCCAAAAGGTGCCTGGCACCTTTTCCTTATTCTACAACATTTCATACGCCGCGACTGACGCTATTCGCCGGTTTTTATGTCCAGCAGGGTATCCAGGGCGACCGCTTTAAGGCCTTTCTTTTTCGCTTCGAGAAGCACTTTTTCGGTGATACGGAGGGTCTTGGCCCGGCTCTCCCCCCCTCCGTCGTGCATAAGAAGTATGGCGCCGGGGTTGACGTGGCTAAGATAGCCCGCCGCCATCTTATCTTCCGCGATGGCGGTCCAGTCGCTGCCGTATGTCCAGTTGACCATGATATAACCTTTTGCGGCCACGACTTTCCTTACCCAGTCCCTGTTGTAGCCGTTAGGCATGCGCATGAACAGCGTCTTTTTTCCGGTCGCCTTTTCTATGGCGGCCGCGCCGCCGTCCAATTCTTTCGCCAGGATTTTCTCGCGGTCGGGGCTTTTGTCCACTTTAGGGTAAAATTCGTGTTTGTCCGTATGGTTCCCTATAAGATGCCCCGCCGCCGCGATTTTGGCCGCGACCTCCGGATATTTACGCACGGAATAGCCGGTCATGAAAAAAGTCGCCCTGGCGCCGTGGCGCTCCAGGAGCTTCAGCAGGTCTTCCGTTATGAAGCCGGGGCCGTCGTCGTAAGTAAGGGAGAACTCCGCCTTTTTAGGGCTGCCGTCGGAGTAAAATTTACCGGCTTCAAGACCGTAACCGGCAGCCGGTATCCAGTATCCGGTGAACAGAAAGCAGGAACTCGTGACCAGTAAAAAAATTAATTTTCTCATATCTCGTACCTCTCCAGATTCCTGAGCCCCAGCTTCCAGGGAATAATCAGCGCCGCCGCGTTCAGGGCCGCGAAAGTGCCGGCGCACAGCGCCAGGCCGCGCCAGTCCCAGGCATGCGCCAGGCCGAAACGCCGCGCAAAATGCATCTGCACCGGCCAGGCTTCCACGGCCACCACCAGGCCTAAATATCCCATGGCGCAGGCCATATATATAAAGCCGCCGTATGAGGACTCCAGCTGGTGGATATTTTCCACTTTAAAGTCAGGGAACAGCGCGCCCAGGCCTATCCCCATAACCGAAACCGTTACGGCCGCGATCAGTATGGTAAAAGTGGAAAGAGCGGAAACAAAGAAGTCGGCATTCAACAAATGATTCGAGAAAGTTATAAGCACCGCGCCTATAGTTATGGAGGGGAGAAGCGAGAGCAGAAGCTTCTCTTTCATGATCTGCGCCGCGGTCACGGGCGCGGCCTTTAAAAGCCAGAAGCTGGCGCCTTCCAGGCTGATGGCGGGGAAAGTGAAGCGCAGGCCTATGGCCGCCATGACGAACCCCGCCACGCCTATGTTCAGGAACGAAACCAGGCTTTTGATCTCCCGGGAGTCCAGCGGCAGCTGACGGATGCTGAACAGGTAAACCACTATCAGGGCCGCGATAAGGATGAGCTGCGACCAGTAACGTGGGTCGCGCTGGAGCAGCAGGCGATCCTTCCAGTACAATGTCAGCGGGAGCCTGAGACCACCGTATTTCAGCGCAAGCCGCTGTTCCGGCAGCAGCCGTTCGCTCCCACGGAATTTAGGCGCGCTCTGCGCTCCGCTGAAACCTTTGGCGTAGACGAAGCCGGAAAGGAAATACATACCCGCATAGACAGCGAATGCCGCGGCGATCAGGACGCCGGCGTAAAAGAAGAAAGCCCCCCAGTCTCCGGCTGGATAGGAGGCCATGGCTTTTGTCACCCACCACGACGGCAGCCAGGGCGCGGTAGGGGACTGCAGATACTGGATATACTGGGCCACCACCTCCAGGCTGTCCGGCCGCAGCAGAACCTCCGGCTTGGAAAAACGGAAAGCGACGTAGACAAAAGCCACGGACACGCTGCCCAGAAGCCAGGTGATGTCACGCGTCCTTGAAGAGGGGAAAGCGTACATCACCAGCATGCTGAAAACGATGCCGAAAGAGCCGGCCAGCATTACGAACGGGACAATAAGCAGCGCGTACGAAAAATAAAAACCGGCGTCCAGCCCTTTCACCCGGCCCAGCGCGGCGATATAGGGCAGGATGACCAGCAGCAGCGTCCAGGAGGAATAGAAGACGGTCTCCAGGGCCTTATCCATGAACAGAGAACGCAGGTCTATGGGACAGGAAAACAGGAATTTGAGGTCGGAAGCGTAATAAAGCGTGGTCATGGAAATGATGATCGATGAAACTATCACCATCGAAAAAGTTATCAGTAGGACCATGGAGGTCAGCTTCCAGGAGAGCATGGGGCCGATAAGCTGGACGCCCTCCAGATAGTTCAGAAGCCGCCAGAACCCGCCGTAAAGCGCCAGGAGCATCAGGCCGCCGACGGAAAGGAACATCAGGTTTTTGGCCAGGGTCCAGCCCCGCAGCGCTTTCAGCGTGTTGGCGAATGTGCGGGCTTTCCTTTTAAAGAGGACGTTGAGCATAGAGGGGAAGCAGGTGGCAGAACTGTCATTCCCGCGTGCTTTTAGCGGGAATCCATAATTCCTTACTCAATGGATCCCGGCCAACAATACCTGTGTAGGTGCCGTTTCAAGGGCTATGCCCCTCAGACGGCCGGATCGCCGGGATGACAACTACCTACTACTCTGTCAATTCCAAAAACACTTCTTCCAGAGAGCGGTCGGCGCGGGAGCCGGACGCCATCTTTTTGACTTCGGCCGCGGTGCCCCTGGCTATCAGACGGCCGGCGTAGATGATGCCCAGGGACGTGCAGAGTTTTTCCGCCATATCCAGGATATGCGTGCACATGAAAACGGCGGTACCCTGCCCGGCTATCTCCAGCAGCAGGGACTTGAAGCGCCTGATGCTTTTCGGATCCAGGCCGACCGTCGGCTCGTCGAAGAGCACAACCCTGGGCCTGCGCAGAAGGACGCTGGCGATAAGCAGCTTCTGCTTCATGCCGTGGGACCAGGCCTCCAGCAGTTCCCCGCTCTGGGCGGTGAGATCGAAGAGTTCCAGCAGCCCGGGAATACGTTCTTTCTGTTCTTCGTACGGGACGGAGTAGATATCGCCCACAAAACGCAGGAATTCGAAACCGGTGAGTTTGGGATAAACGAACGGCTCGTCGGGAATATAGGCCAGAACCCTTTTTGCCGCCAGGGAATCCTTTACCACGTCGTGGCCGCCCACCAGAACCCGCCCCGACGTGGGCTTCATTATGCCGGACAGAATCTTGACAGTGGTGGTTTTGCCCGCGCCGTTCGGGCCCAGGAAACCGAAAATCTCACCCGGAGCGATATCAAGATTCAGGGCGTCCACGGCCTTGCAGGAGCCGAAGTTCTTGGTGAGATTTTCGATTTTTATCACGATGTGGGCAGGGCGCCCCGCTGTTACCGCCCCTGTTCGCGCTGTTCGAGATAGCTTCTGATCTCGAACTGCGACTGCAGCTGGCGCAGGAAATAGTTCGCGACCTGGGAAAATTTTTCCCTGGAAAGTTCGTCCAGGTATTTATCCTTGTTCTTGTCGAAATCCTTGAGGCTCTTATTCCTGGCGAGGTAATAGCCCTTGAGTTCCTCAGGGGTGACTTTCACGCTGGTGAACAGGAACTGCTGGAACTTGCCGGCCAGCCGGGCTTTCTTGCGCCACGACTCGTATTCGCCGGGCGCCATCTGGAACTGATCGAAAATGGCCTGGTAATAGAGCCGGGGGTTAAAGGCGCCGTTCTCCAGGAACTGGGGAGTGTTCTGTATCTCCACCGCCACTTCGAAGTCCGGCACGCGCATCCCCATTTTATCCGCCTGCCGGGAGAGGAGCTCTTCAATGACCATCTCCCTGAAGATCTCCTGCTTCACGCTCCTGGAGATGACGTCGCTGACCTCGGTGCCGGAATCCCTGAAACCGGCCAGGGCGCGGTTGACCTGCTGCAAAAAGCGCTGGTAGGGAAGTTTTTTACCCCCCACTTCGGCCACGGCATCGGCGGAAGAGGTGAGCACCTGGCCGCTGAAGAAAAAAGTGGAACCGACGAAAACGACCACGACCACCGTGAAAATAAACCTTTTATGGGTTGATAGAAAAGAGATCATTTTATTGCCTTACCGCCTTTTCCAGATTTTCGTTCTTAAACGCTTTCAGGCTGGTCATGGAACAGTTGCCGTTGAAAACAGCCCCTTCTTCCACCAGCACGGAGGGGGCGCGCAGATCGCCGTCCACCTTTGAACCGGGCAGAAGTTCGATGCGCTCCAGCGCGGAAACATTGCCCTTAACATCGCCCGAAACGGAACAGGTCTCGCAGGAAATATCGCCCTTTATTTTCCCGGTCTTTCCGATGGTCACCATTTTGGCGTCCACAATGGAGCCGTCCACCCGGCCATCCACGCGCAAAGACCCCTTGGCCGTGATGGTGCCCTGGAAATAAGCCTCATGGCCTATTATCGTGTCGGAATTTTTAGTGTCGAATGTTATATTCGTGTTTTTAAAAAACGCCATAGCCGCTCCTTTTCAAGAAAACATATCTTCAAAAATATTGGCAAGAGGGCCGTTTTTGTTCCCCGCCTGGAAATATTTCATCGGGTTTTTAGGCATACCGTCCAACCACACCTCATAATGCAGATGAGGCCCCGTTGAAGTGCCGGTGGAGCCCATGCGCCCGAGAAGCTGCCCGCGCTTGATCTGCGCCCCTTCTTTGACCATAAGTTCGCTGAAATGCCCGTAAAGCGTGGAATAGGCGAACCCGTGATCCAGCACCATGGACAAACCGTAACCGTTGGCCCAGCCGGCGTAACGCACCACGCCGTCGGCCGTGGCGTAGACAGGGGTGCCGGGGTCGTTGGCGATATCTATTCCGGTATGATACTCGCTCGCGCTCATCAAAGGGGCGAGGCGGTAACCGAAAGAAGAAGTAATGCGGCCCGAAGCCGGCCAGATGGAAGGCGTCGCCCTGGCGGTGTTGTGCTTGTTAGCCACATACCACGTAACCTCGGCGTAGCTTGAAAGGCGCCGCCGCGATTCTTCCTGCATCCTGAAGATGGTGTTATTAAGCGAAGTTTCCCGTATCTCGGAGGCCCTGCTGAACAGGAACTTTCTGAAATCGGAAAGATCGGACGCGGTGGGGCCGCCCACGGAGTCGCCATTATCCGCCAGGCCGGGTTCCATGCCCAGCATCTTGCGAAGCTGGCGGTCGGTCTTCCTGGTCATCTCCAGATAAGCCAGGCCTTTTTCAACCTGCTGCGACACGTAGCCCATTTTAGCGCGCAGGATCCGGTTATCAGCCTTGGTGACGTAATAGTCGAAGTGCCGGCCGGCGACATAGCCGGCCCAGATCGTGATCCCTGTCCAAAAAACGGCGAAGAACAGCAGCAGGGCGGCTGGAAAGTTAAACCTGAGAGAGGGAAGCCCGTTATGCGGAACGATAAAAATACTTACAGGCCTGGCAACGCTCTTCAGGAATCTCGTGAACTTCCTTTGCGGCATATTCATACATTTAACCAATATAGGAAAGAAGCTGTCAAACGCCCTGATAGAGTATACCTCGCGAACCAGCCGGCGTCAATAGACATTTATTACGGGGAGGTTTTCTTTTTATGCCCTGTCCGGGTTCCGGAGCTTTCCACGGCGGAGCGGTCAGACTGCGGCGATCCGCCGGAAGCGGGCAGCATCCTAAGCATCTGCGCCATGGACCCCGCTCCCCCCATCGGCAATTTACCAAGCAGGGGCTTAAGATCCGGATCGTTCATCACTTCCATCATAAAGGGGATAAAATCCCGCCGCATGGCGAACTTAGCCGCCAGAACCTGTATGCCCTTACTCTTCTGGATGGAGGACATCATGGCCAGGGGGGCGTTCGCGTCTTTTTCTTTCAGCGCCTGGACGAAAGCGGGATCCTTTTTCAGTTCCGCCATGAACGCTTTGACAATAGGCCGCTCCGCGTACCTGGAGAACGCTTTGGCCGCCCTTTCCCCGTCCTCCAAAGTTATTCCGCCCTCTTCCTGCGCGTATTCCCCGGAGTTGGTGAAAACGGTAAGAGCTGAGCCGTCCGGCGCGGGAACGGAAGAAGATGACACCCGGAACGGCGCCGGAAGGCCCGGCGGCAGAGCTTCTTCCCCGGCTCCGAAAGCGGAATCCTGAAAAGTTTCGGTCTGGGGCATAAGGACGTCCCTGAAAGCGGAGACTTTCAGATATAAAAATATCACCGCGCCAAGGAGGGACAGGAACAACACGGAAAGGACGGCGGCGGCGATTTTAAGGATTTTATTGCGGGAACGGACGCGGGCCAGTTCCGCGCCGGTTTCGGATCCCGGAGCGGATTCCGCGCTTTGGATTTTTCCGTTCTGTTCGTCCATACAACCCCCAGACCGTGTTTTTTTGTGCGGATTTCCGCCTGTTTGCCCGTCTGTGCGCACCGCGTTTATTACGGCACAAACGCAAGTTTGGCCGTCCGTGCGCATCGCGTTTATTACCGCACAAACGCAAGTTTGACAAGGGCGGGAAGAATTGATAAACTTACTTCCCGCGATAGATCCGCAGTGCTGAAAACGCAGTGTAAATCATACAAAATTTCAGCGGCGAATTTATTTATTGCGCCCCCATCGTCTAGCGGTTAGGACGCTGCCCTTTCAAGGCAGAGATCAAGGGTTCGAATCCCTTTGGGGGCGCTTCCACTTTCTTAAAGTTAACCCCTGCAGTATTTGCCTGTTTCTCCAATGAGAAATGGGTAAAGATGCGGGGGTTTTTACTGTGTTTTTAACGCGTTTAGACACCCAGGATTATAAATTTTTACCACAATTTCAGGGATTGGAAGCCATCTGCACCGCCCTTTTTTGAAACCGGCGAATTTAAAGGGAATTCAGCATATTCCGCCTATAAAAACAAAAACTGCCGGGATTTTTCGGCAGCTTCATTCAAAGTCCGATTTTGCTCCCCACCGTTCTGGCGACACACGCCCCCCCAAAAGCGAACTTTTATTTAAATTAAAATTTTGTCCAAGCGCATAAGCATCAAACCGTAAACTATCCAAAACATTCCCCCGATAATTACGGCACTTACGCGAAGAGAAACTCTTGTAAATCCGAGCGCTTGGCAAAATTTAAAACTCCACACTCCATATGCGAAGATGAAAAGAAGGCATACGAATAGACGTATTTCTTCCGGGAAGAGAATTGTTTCATCGTTGCTAAATTTTGTTTTGCCCGCACAATATAGGGGCAGCCCGAACATCTGTGCCGCTAGACGCTGTGAAATCGCGGGAAACCCGACAATTGCGAGTTGTTGCGGATATATCAAAGAAATACCGGCTATCAGGAAGTTTACTGTCGGGCCAGACCAGTTCCCTATGACATTTACAATTCTGCTTGTGCTTTTTTCTTGTACTTCAACGCGTTGAAATCTCATTGTTACAGGAACTTGACAAAGCTTGTAGCCTACCCAATGTCCTGCTTCATGAGTAAAATTAAGAAGAGGCATTAAGACGACAAAAATAAGCAATCTCCTTGTCACTGCTTCCCCCCGCCCAATTCCTTTTCAAGCTCTGCGATAGTGGGGAGGCTGGGCTTGAATTCTTTGGGCAGGCTGCGCGTGAACTGATAACTTGAAACGCCGATGGGCTTTGCCATATCCCGCAACGCATACTCTGCCAGGATTTTGTTTTTAGCGGCGCAGAGAATTATTCCTATTGACGGGTTATCGGCTGGCGATTTAACCAGGTCGTCCAGCGCCGAAAGATAAAAGTTTATTTTACCGGCATATTCCGGTTTAAAATCGCCGGTCTTCAGTTCAATAGCGACATAACAATGGAGCTTGGTGTGGTAGAAGAGCAAATCGATGTAAAAATCTTCCCCGGCGACTTCCAGCGGGTATTGTCTTCCCACAAATGCGAACCCCGCGCCCAACTCCAATAGGAAATCCGTTATGTGGTTTACCAGCGTTTTCTCAATATCCAACTCGCGCATTTTCCCGCTCATTGAAAGAAAATCAAAGACATAGGGATCTTTGAGCGCATCTTCGGCCAAGTCCGACTGCGGCTTCGGAAGCCGAACCGGGAAATTGGTCGTTTTTTTATCTTTCGCCTGACGCTCTATTAGGCGGCTTTCTATCTGCATGGCCAGGACATTGCGGGACCAGCCGTTCTCCAACGTTTTTTGCGCATACCAAAGCCGCGTCTCGTTGTTATCCAGCCGGTCAATAAGGAGCACATTATGTCCCCAAGGCAATTTCGCAACAAGCTGTTGCGAAATTGGGGATTTAGAATGGGCCTCAGCGAACTGCTTCATATACAGCAGGTTGCGCGGAGAGAAGCCGGTCATATCTGGAAATGCTCGCTTCAGATCAAGCGCAAGTCTGCCGATGACACCAGCCCCCCAGCCTTCTTTTTTCTGCCGTGAAAGAATCTGCCGCCCTATATCCCAGTAAAGGGCTATAAGCTCGGAATTCACTGCCAAAACCGCCTTGATCCGCGCAGAGCCAATCCGACTCTTCAGGTCAGCAAGGAAAGCAGGATAACCCTGAGGCAACCTGGATTTTGCCTGGTCAGGCAAAACTTTTTTTGATTTCATAACCCGTCCTTATAAATCCCTTTTTCATTCTATAATTTTATCCGCTCGAAATTGGCAATTTATGCTTCCGTGAATTTTTTTATTTGAGAAGCTGTTTTTTGTTATCATAGCGGTAGAGGCGCGTTCTTCAACAGATATCGCGCGGCACCTTAAACCGAGGGGGAATCTGAATATGCAGTGTCCTAATTGCAAGGGATCCGGAACATACGCCGGCAAGTGCTGGAAGTGCGGCGGCAGCGGCACGATCAGTTGGGCCGAGGGTTTTGACAATTTCAGCGAATTCGGAATAAACGGCGACCCGCGGCAGTTTGAATGCCCGGTTTGCGGAAGCGAAGGAACCGGAATTTTTACCTGCCAGGTATGCCATGGTTCCGGCGCCGTCGAGAATTACAGCGCCAATAACACCGCCTATAACTACCCGGATTATAAATTGTCGTTCGAGCCGCATGACAACGCTGATCTGTCAATTGAACCGATGAGCAATATAACATCGAACGTGAACAGATAAAAAGAGCGGCGCATGGATAAAAAGCGCAAGCGCGTTGCGATAGTGCTGCGCGGCAGCTTGTTCAATTGCGCGTTCAACAAATCTTACGCGCAAAGCTACCTGCAGAAATATCTGTTCGGAGACGGTTTTTTCTCCGGCGAGCTGTCTTTTTATAAGAACTCCGGCCTGGAGGCCGATATCCTGGAGGAGGAACGTTGCGATCTCGCAGGCGCGGAGATTTTTTCCAGATATGACGTTTTTGATCTTCAGCTCACGGCGGATATCCCGTCTTATTTCGTCCTATATTGCCTGAGCAACGGGAAAAAAGTCTTCGGCTGGGCGCCACGGCAGTTTTTCAGCAAGCAGGCCCAAAGCATTTATCTCGCCCTTCATCCCCCCGGCAGGATCCTCCTGCCGGAACAAATACTGGTTCCAGACAGAAAAGCCCTGGGATCGGCGGCCGTCAGAAACGCCGTTGGGAAATTCCGTTCCGAATACCTGATCGCAAAATCGTTCTATTCGGCCCGCTCCCGGATGCCTGACGGCTCCGATTACAGGATATTTCACCGGGACAAGATAGGGGATTTCGCGGATTTTGCCTCCCGGCAGGACAAATGGTTCCACCGGGATAATGGATTGGTGCTTTCCGAACTCCTCCAGACCAGGGATCCCTATCTGAATGGCAGCAACCATGTAGTACACAAAGTGCATCTGCCTTCGGGGCTGTCCGCGCGCGCCTGCGGCAAGTGGCCGCTTGCCTGCAACAGGATCTCCGGCCAGCTCCAGTTGGCCAAGGCGCGGGACGAAGTGAAAACTATCGGGGAATTATTCCGCCAGCATTCCTGGGAGGACGGTTGCCTGGAAACGTACCGCAGGGAATTATTCGATCTTATCAGGATCATTACCCCGCTACCCTGCCTCTTCGGTGCAGACCTTATGATCTCGGAGGAAGGGCGGCCGTTCTTACTGGAACTCAACAAGATCGCTGCCACATTCCTGCATATTTACAAAAACAACCGGCCAAGCCCCTTGGAAGAATATCTGAACGCTGTTCTTTCCGATAATTACCATAATGGCTTAATGATCGAAAAACTTCAGAATTATATTTCCCTGGCCTCGGACACGGAATCTTATCTTAAACGAACAGTCCTGGCAGGCAGTTCCGGCGTGTATGTCTGCGATTAAGGCAAAACCAAAACCGGCCAGTCAAAAGTAAAGCTATTTGCGACGCACTACACTAGCTCAATGACAGGCGTGTCCGCCGTGATGACCGCAGGCGTGCATGGGATCGGCTTCTTTCAGTTTGCCGGACTTTACGGCTTTTGCGGCTTCTTCCACCGTAGACGCCGGGCTGAGATAAACTTTTATTCCCGCGGCCCTGAGGCCGTTTATGGCTCCGGCTCCCATGCCTCCGGCGACCACGGCATCGGGTTTGGCATTACCCACGGCCTTAAGCGGGTTGCACATGCCATGCTCGTGATCCAGATTTCCATTGTCTATGATCTCACAGTTAAGCGTTTCAGTGTCGCAAACCGTAAAATACGGCGCGCTGCCGAAATGCCCGTAGACTTTCGCTTTCAGTCCGTCTTTTGTTTCAGTCGGTATACAGATTTTCATTTATGTCCTCCTCCACAGTATTCCCGCTATAATGTAACAACTTGACCGCCGGCAGTCAACTTACTTTTACTTTTTTGCCGCTTCGATGGCCGCCAAAAGTTCCTGCAGCGCGGAATTAAGATCGGTTTTGCCGGTTTCCCAGATAACCGGCCTCTCCAGCGCCAATGAACGGATTATCCGCTCCAGCAAGTAATCCCTGACCACTACAACAAGCGGAACTCCAAGGCCGCGCAGCTTATCAAAAGCCGGCGCCCAGCCTTTTCCCTCCAGCTCAAGAAAACCGAGCTCATCCACGAACACCGCGTCGGCGGAAGCCGTTTTTTCGCCGGCCAGCGCTCTCAGGCCCGCGGAAAGACCTTCCTCATAAAAATTAAAATCGCCTGCCACTATAATTCCGGATCCGCCGCGGCGGCAAAGGGGCGTCCTGACCCCGGAATCCAGATCTATCACGTCGAAACCCGCGCGCGCTCCATCCCGCCAGAGTCCGGCCGACAAGATCCCGCCCGGCTTTTTACCGGACGCGCGCAGCTCCCCGGCCAGGGCGGAGACGAACGAACTTTTACCACAGCCGTGACCGCCCGTGATAACAAAGACTTTTTGCCCGTCAAAGCCGGCGAGCCAGCCCGGCATTCTGGCGATCGCCCCGCCAAGCGATCGCACGGGACTTTTAACAAGTTCAGCCCCTCCCGGCATGGCGTTAAGCACCGCGGGAAGGGTGCCGAATGCCTGTTCCAGGGTGTCGAAAAATTCACTGCCGCAAAGCCGTTCCAGGCGTAAACGTATGGCGGGGTTAAACAACTCCTCTCCGATAGCTGAAAAGCCGATAGCAAGAACAAATGCCCTGAGCGCCATGTAAAGGCCGGAAACAGGCGAGCCGAGCGCCAGCCCGGCCAGCAGGGAAACCGCCAGAATTCCTCCCCATACGCCGGGCCGTTTCAGCAGCGCCGCCGCCCGGCGATAAAACCAGGCACAGACGGCGGCATATGCCCCGGTGGCCAGACACATGGCCGCGGGCGGCAAATCATGGCCGGCCGACATTGCCGCCGCCACGAAAGCCACATGGAAAACAAGCGCCCACAAAGAATATGCGGGTCGGGGCACACCGGGCTGCGCCGGCTTGCTGTAAATCCCCCCCGGCCCAGGCGATGCGGAACCGCCGGCCCCGGTATATTTCACGCTGATGCCGATGACAGCCGCGATAAGTCCGCCGGTAAAATACAGCGCAAGCAGAAACAGCAGCGGCCCGTACAAATTGTCCGGGGCAAGGCCTGTAAATGACCGCAGCCATTCAAGTCCTATAACGTAAAGGGCCGCCGCGTCCGGACCATAGAAGAGCAGTATCGAGCCTGTTTTATAGATCAGTACCCAGCCCATAACCAGGCCGCCGCCGAGCAAATAACCGGCAACATTTCCGCCGGACAGACGCACCACTATTTCCAGCAGCACCCCTTCCAGGGAAATGGCGATCATCGGCCCGAGTATGACGGCGCTGGGTGAAACGGATTTCATGGCCGCGCAGACGATACCCGCGCGCCACATGAGGCCGCGCTCGGGCCACAGTCTGTGTCCGGCCACAAGTATAGCTATGCCTACCGCTGTGAGGAACTCACCTGAAAACGGGATGCCGGCGTTGTGGAGAAAACTGCCCAGCACTATTTCCGAGGCGGCCCACAGGCTGCCAAGCACCGCGGCTTTGCGCCAGACCGCACGGCGGCCGCGGCCTGGCTTTAAGCCCTTCACGATCAATTCCGGCATAAAAGCCTTACTCCGGACAAACGTCTGGGAACCATGCCGGGAATAGATTTAGCCATCAGAACCTGAAAGTCGCGCCGGCCAGGAGGCCAAGGTCGTCGGCTTCGTCGTTCAGTCCGAATTTTGCGCCCGCGTCCAGATCCAGGTTCTCCGACGGGGACCAGATCAGGCCGAAGATGGCGGCGGCGGGATGTTTAAGCGACGCAGGATCGGCGCTGGTCTCGGTGGTCAGGTCGGCGCTGACCAGCGTCCCGGGCGCGATCTCAAGGGCCGCGGCGGCGGAAGCTTTGACGATGTGCTCCTCTTCCCCGCCGGAATTCTTATTCAACAGAAAGCCCGCGTTGAGATAGAACTGCCACGGGCCGGAGGCGCGTCCCGCTATCGCGTAAGACCAGAAACCGCTCCTGCCGGAGCCCAGGCCTTTCTCTTCATCGCCGACGGGCAGCGACAGTCCCGGCTTGAGGGCTAAAACCCAGCCGGCTTTTTCAGCCACCTGGAATTTAGCCTCAAGCGCCAGATCGCCCGGCCCGCTTTCAGACATCCCGGCGGAGGTCCATCCCTGCCAGGGCGCGCTAAGGAGAATGTCGGCCTTGCCGTTAAGGCCGTAAGAAAATTCAGCCGCCAGTGAACGGGAATAGACGTCCGCCCCCCCGCTTGCCGCGGAGTATTCGAAGCCGGTCTCGACCTGGCGGACGCCTTTGCCGAGGAAACCGGTATCCTCGCTTATGAGCGGGTGTAAAGCCCGGGCATTACCGCAAAATCCGCCCAGCGCTACAGTTAAAACCAATATTTTTTTCACGCTGCCGCCCATATGTATCCTGGCATAAGCGCGGCAAAAAGGGCAGAATTTTTCCAGCCTGCGCATTGCGCGGCCGTAGGAAGAACCGGGCCAGCGCCGCTTTGCCCTGCAAAACGGACAGATGGAAGAAATAAAAGCCAGTATCTTGTCGCTCATACAAATCTCCATTATCATAAACCTGTTTTTACTCAAATATTTTTCAGATTTTTCCATTCGCGGCCTTTCCACAGATGGAAGATGACCGGGTAGACCAGCAGTTCCAGCGCGAAACTGGTGAAAAGGCCGCCTATCATCGGCGCGGCTATGCGTTTCATCACGTCGGAACCGGCGCCCAGCGCCCACATTATGGGAACCAGGCCCATGAACGCCGCCGTCACGGTCATCAGCTTGGGACGGATGCGCTTCACGGCGCCGCGGATCACGGCCTCTTCCAGGTCTTCCGGCGAGTTCATGCGGCCGGCCTTTTTCATCTCTTCATAGGCCAGCTCCAGGTAGAGCAGCATGAACACGCCTGTCTCCGCATCCAGGCCCATCAGGGCTATCATGCCCACCCAGACCGCTATGGACATATTATAGCCCAGCAGGTACACCAGCCACACCGCGCCTATCAGCGAGAAAGGCACGGCCAGCAGCACGATGGAGGTTTTCACCGCCGACTTTGTGTTCATGTAAATGAGCAGGAAGATCAGGAAGATGGTCAGCGGCAGGACGAACTTGAGGCGTTCGCGCACGCGCAGCATATTCTCGTACTGGCCGCTCCATTGCAGGGTGTAACCGGCCGGGAGCTTCAGTTTTTCCCCCACCAGCTTTTTGGCGTCCTTTACGTACGTGCCGACGTCCACGCCCTCGATGTCCACGTAAACGTACCCTGAAAGCAGGCCGTTCTCGTCGCGTATCATCGCGGGGCCCTGGCGGAACTCTATGTCGGCTATCTGGGCCAGCGGCACGTTCACGCCGTTTTCGGCGGTGACCAGCACCCGCCGCAGCTTGTCCAGATTGTCGCGGAAGTCGCGCGCGTAACGCACATTCACCGAGTAGCGCTCGCGGCCTTCCACCGTGGTGGTAAGGTTCTGTCCGCCTATGGCCGTCATAAGGGACATCTGCGCCTCTTTGACGGTCAGACCATAGCGGGCCAGCGCCTCCCGTTTCAGCGTGAAATCCAGAAAATAGCCGCCGGCGGTGCGCTCGGCGTATACGCTGCGCGTGCCCTTTACCCGGCGGACCAGGCGCTCGACTTCCAGGCCGGTCTCCTCTATTTTTTTCAGATCCGCGCCGAAGATCTTGATCCCGACAGGAGTGCGTACGCCGGTCGTAAGCATGTCTATGCGCGCTTTTATCGGCATGGTCCAGGCGTTGGACACGCCGGGAAATTGCATTCTGGAGTCTATGTCCGTGATCAGTTCGTCCCAGCTTAGACGGTCGTGCCAGACGTGGCGCAGAGGTTTCTGGAGAACTTCCGGCAGCCACGACGAATACCAGCGGTCTTTCTTCCTCCACTGATCCTGGGGCCTGAGCACGGCCACGGTCTCCATCATGGAGAACGGGGCCGGGTCGGTGGAGGTATCTGCGCGGCCGGCCTTGCCGAAAACACGCTCGACCTCCGGGATGGACTTGAGGATCCGATCCTGCGCCTGGAGCAGCTTCTGCGCCTCGGTGACGGAGATGCCCGGCAGCGTGGTGGGCATATAAAGTATGGTGCCCTCATTCAACGGCGGCATGAACTCGGAACCCGTTTTAAGGTAAACCGGGATAGTTGTAACTATAAGGAGCAGCGCGGCGCCTATAACTTTTTTGGGGTGTTCCAGCGTCCAGCGGCAGACGGGCTCATATACCGCGAACAAGCGGCGGGAGATGGGATGCTTTTCTTCGGGATAATATTTGCCGACGGTAACCGCGTTCACCGCATTGGAAAGCCAGACCGGTTTGAAGTTTGCGTAATCCATGCGGGTGAACATCATGCGCAAAGCCGGATCCAGCGTGATGGCAAGTATGGCCGCCACGAACATCGTAAGGTTCTTGGTATAGGCCAGCGGTTTGAAAAGCCGGCCTTCCTGATCCACCAGCGTGAAGATAGGCATGAACGCCACCGCGATAACCAGCAGCGAGAAGAAAACCGCCGGACCCACTTCCTGCAGGGCTTCCAGGCGCACCGCGTGAAAATCCTCTTTACGCCCCCCGCTTTGCCATAGCTCAAGTTTTTTGTAGGCGTTCTCCACCTCCACTATGGCGCCGTCCACCAGCACGCCTATGGAGATGGCGATGCCGGATAAAGACATGATGTTGGAAGAGATCCCCATAAAATACATGGGGATGAAAGCCAGCAGCACGGAGACGGGTATGGTGACTATGGGTATTATGGCCGACGGGAGATGCCACAGGAAAATTAAAATGACCAGGCTTACTATCAGCATTTCCTCGGTGAGCTGACGTTTGAGGGTGGCGATGGCCCGCTTTATCAGATCCGAGCGGTCGTAAACGGTAATCAGTTCCATGCCTTCCGGCAGAGAGGACTTAACCTGTTCTATCCGCTCTTTTACGCGTTCTATAACTCTCAGCGCATTCTCGCCGTGGCGCATGATAATTATGCCGCCAACCGCGTCCCCCTCGCCGTCCAGATCCGATACTCCGCGGCGGATTTCGGGGCCGGAGGCGACCGTGCCCAGACTTTTCAAAAGCACCGGCGTACCGCCGCCGCCGGCGACCACGATGTCCTCTATATCCTTCACGGATCTGGCGTAGCCCTTGCCGCGGATCATATACTCCGCGCCGGAGTATTCTATCAGCCGGGCCCCGGCTTCCTCGTTGCCGTCGCGCACCGCTTTAAGGACCTTGTCGATGGAAATGTTGTAGGCGGCCAGCGAGTTGGGGTTAAGATTCACCTGGTACTGCTTCTGGAAGCCGCCTATCGCGGCCACCTCGGCCACGCCGGGCACCGACTGAAGCTGGTAACGCAGATTCCAGTCCTGGAAAGAGCGCAACTGCGCCAGATCGTGGCGGCCGGTTCTATCCACCAGAGCGTACTGGTAGACCCAGCCCACCCCGGTGGCGTCGGGCCCCATCTCCGTCTTCACGCCTTCAGGCAGCTGCGGCAGTATTTTGCTCAGGTATTCCAGAACGCGGGCCCGGGCCCAGTAGATATCGGTACCGTCCTCGAATATAACATAAACGTAGGAGAAGCCGAAGTCGGAGAAGCCGCGTATGGTTTTAACTTTCGGCAAACCCAGCAGCGAGGTTATGACCGGGTAGGTGACCTGATCCTCTATGATGTCGGGCGAACGATCCCACCTGGAGTAGACTATGACCTGCGTGTCGGACAGATCCGGTATGGCGTCAAGATTTATGTTTCCGGCGCAATAGATGCCGCCCGCCATGGCAGCCAGCGCGAATACCAGCACCAATACCCTGTTGCGCGCCGAAAAAGCGATAATATCCTTGATCATAAAAACGCCAACTGCTAATTGTCCAATGCCGCCTTCATCCTGGACTCGGAATCTATCATAAAATTGGCCGAGGTCACCACTTTCTCTCCGGCCCGCAGGCCGGAAATTATCTCGGCGTAATCGTCGTTCCGGCGGCCGGTCTTAACCTCGCGGGGCTCAAAAGCGCTTTCGCCTTTCATAACAAAGGCTATTTCTTTCTCGCCGGTATTGAGTATGGCGGAGACGGGCACGGCCAGCACCGTCCCCAGGTCGGCCTTTATAACGGCTTCGACGTACATCTCGGAGCGTAATTCCCTGCCCGGGTTTTCGGTCTCTATGCGGGCGCGCAGCGTGCGGGTTTCCTCGGAAAAGATAGGATCCAGGGAGCGCACCGTGCCGGAAAATTCCCGGCCCGGGTAGGCGCGCGAGATGATCACCGCTTTCTGGCCCGGTTTTACCGCGGCCGATTCGTACTCATAAACCTGGGCGTAAACCCACACCTTGTCCTCGGCCAGCAGCAGATTGTCATAACGGCCCGGATCCTTATCGAGTGAGTCCAGCTGCTCTTCGCCTATACCAAGCTGGCGCAGCTTCAGCTTTGAGGAGTCCACCACGGCCCCGGCGCGGTCTATCGCCTCCTGCCAGGAACTGCCCTTTATTTTCTCGTACGCGGCCAGCGATTCGCGGTATTCGCTTATGGCGCGGTACAGATCCGGGTCATAGGCCACCTTACCGGAAGCGCGCACAGTTTTGGAAAGGGAACGGTAAGCGGCTTTTTCAGTTTTGAGACCTATCATTTCCTGCTTTTCCGGAGTCAGGGAAAATATACCGCGTCCGGCCACGGAAGCCGCGGCGGCCGCGGCGTTTTCCCGCTTGACCAGGTGCATGCCGCAGATGGGACAATCGCCGGGCCTGTCCGCGGTATAGTCGGGGTGCATGGGGCAGTAATAAATCTCGGCCTTTTGGCCGGCGGTATGGCCGCCGTGGAAATGCCTGTAGACGATAACTCCCGCGCCGAGCAGGAACACGAAAATAATGCCGGCTGTCAATGCGCTCTTTTTCATAATGGATCCCCGTTCTTTCCGAATTCCGCTCCGGTAAGACTTTCAAGACGCCCCAGCCAGGAGGCATAGGCGGCGATATATTCGTAGTATTCGCGTTTGGTCTCAAGAAGCGTGCGGTTTGCGTCCACCAGATCCAGGAAGTCGGTTTTCCCCGCCTGGTAGGCGGCTTCGGAAGCTTTCAGCGAAACTTCCGCCTGCGGCAGGGCGGTATTGCCGTATAAGTCGGTCAGACGGCGGTAATAATCCAGTTTCACTGTGATCGTTTTCAATTCCAGGAGGACGGAGTTTCCGGCCGCCTCATATTCCGCCGCGGCCATGTCCCGCTCGGATCTGGCTTCGCGCGTCCCCGCGGACTGCTTCGCAAACCAAAGAGGCACGGTTAGCCCCAGCGATACGTCGTAGGTGCCGTTCATGGCCGCATCGTCCGAAGCGCGGCGCCGCCAGCTCAGCATGAAGTCCGGGGCGTACCCGGCGCGCGCCAGCGACAATTTCTTTTCAGCCGACTTGAGGCGCGAGGCCATGGCGGCGAGGTAGGGATTCTTTGCCAGAACCGCCGCTTCAAGAGAGGAATACTCAAAAACGGGAGCGTTTGCCTCAAGAGGTTCCGGCTCAGCCACCGGGGCGTCGGGGCGTTTACCGCGCAGATTATTCACGCGCGCGGCGGCGGTTTCTTTTTCCTGCCGCGCCGTGATAACCATGTTCATCGCTTTTGAAAGCTCCACCTGGGCCTTTATCGCGTCGCTCTGCGAACCCTGGTTCACGGCGTAGCGGGTTTCGGCTATGCGCGAGAATTTCTTGGAGAGTTCCAGGTTCTCTGAGTAGACGAGTTCGTGATGCCAGGCAAGCGCATATTCGTAAAAGGCGGCTCTGGCTTCGGCCAGCGTGCGGTTTATCCTGTCCTCTTTCAGGCCGGAGTAATAGCCGTTCTCGGCGGCGGCGGCGCCCTTCTGCAGATACATTTTATAAGGGTTTCGGAACGCCTGGCGTATGAGGATATTGCGCTCCGCCGCGCCGGAACCCAGAGTTCCGTCCGCGTACATACGTTCGAATTCCAGCTGCGGGTCTTCGGGCAGCCAGGCCTGTTTGATCCTCGCCGAATAGACCCCGGACAGGGCCGCGGCGGCGGCGATCTCCGGATTGCCGGCGCGCACTTCGTCCAGATAGGCTTTAAGGTTGAGGCGCTGAACTTCCCCGGCCGGCAGGGCGGGGCTCAGCGACAAAAAGATCAGGCCCGCGGTCAGCGTTTTCATATTTCCCCTTAAGACCCCCGCCTCGAATGGAATTTCGGGGCCTTACCCGCGCGGCGTACGGCATTCCCGCTATTTTTTAACGAATGAAGTAATATCCTGGAACAGGACGGCTGAACCGAGACATTTTCCATCCGGAGTGGAAAGCGGAACGGCGGAATATCCGATAATCGAAGGTTTCCCGTTCAGCGTCAGATTTAATTCTTTTCTGGCCGCCGGGGTCGAACAGGAGGCGGCTATGAGTTCCAGAACCTTAAGAAAATCCGGATAAGCGGACAGTACGTCGCGCATAGCGGGGGGATCGTCTTCCCTGCATTCGCATTTCAGATTTAAGATGCGCATGGCGCTGGGATTAAGAGCGAGGATCCGTCCTTTCATATCCATTACCAGCAGCCCGGCGGAAAGGCTGGAAACTATGGCGTCTTTGAACGCCCGGCTGGCCGCGAGATTTTTTATAAGCTTGACATTCTCAAACGCTATGCCTATTTCCCGGCCGACTATGGATATTAATTCCAGGTCGGGAATGGCGAAAGTCCCGCCCCTTTTATTCATGAATTCTATCACGCCCACCGGCACGCCGCGGGTCATTATCGGCGCCGCCAGAATGGATTTTGTCTTGAATCCCGTGGTTCCGTCCACGGCGCCCATAAAGCGGGGGTCGCTCAGGGGATTGTCCACTTTGATCGGCTGGCCGTACTGTGCCACCCAGCCCACCACACCCTTGCCGGTTTTAAATTGAATTTTTTTCAGGGAGTCCAACGGAGCGCCGTAGGCGGACAACGGTTCGATGGTCGCGTCGGGATGTATTTTGAAAATACTTCCGGCTTCGGTATCAAGCGCTTCAGAAACTTTTAAAAGTATGGTTTCGGCGAGCTCGGTCTCGTCGTAAATATAATGTATTTTTTCAAGCACGTCGCAGAGTATCTGATAATGGAACAGGCCTAAGGGCATTACACGCCTCCTGAGATCCAACCGCGCGGGTGGAAAATCCCCGCAGTCCCCATGACAGTATTAATCTACAATATTTGCGCGCGACTATCCAAAAGCTCACGCAATTCCAGTAGACCGAAATCAAAAAATCTTCTTAAAAAAAAGCTCGCCCATTTCTCCTCAAGCGACATCTCCAGTCCGCGGGGCGGGCCGGGATTCCCTGTAACCTTTCAGGGCGTACCAGACCTGGCCCAGGGCTATGCCGCCGTCGTTGGCGGGGACTTTCTCATTGGCGAAAACTTTGAATCCTCTGCTCTCCAGTTTTTCTATTCCCAGGGCGAGGAGAGTACGGTTCTGGAAAACACCGCCGGATAAGACCGCCGTCTTAATGCCGGTCTCGCGGCTGACCGCGCAAACGGCGTCTGCCAGCATCCCGGCAAGACCGGCGTGGAACCTTTCGGCTATGGTACGCGCCCGCCGGGGGCCGCGTTCCCTCACGGCTGCCAGTACCGCGCGCCGCGGGTCGATTATAAAAAACCCATCCTGTTTCCGGATGTCGAACGCGTAAGGCCGGCCGGAAGGGCGGACGCAAAGGCTTTCCAGTTCCATCGGCCCCTGGCCCTCGTAACCGGCCTCCGGTCCCAGCCCCGCGATAAAGCTGAAAGCGTCAAAAAGCCGGCCCATGCTTGAAGTCATAGGGGCGTTGATGCCCCGGGCCGCCAACTTTTCCACCGCCTCCAGCTTTTTCCAGTCCACCCCGCGGAAAAGCCGGCCCGCTTCCCGCCGCCAGCCGGAACCCAGAGCGTCTTTCACCAGCGACAGGGCGGAACGCCAGACCTCGCGCGCCGCGGCATCCCCGCCTGGCAAAGGAAAATAACGCAGTCCGGCGGCCCGGCGCCAGGTCTTATCCGCCACTACGAACAGCTCCGAACCCCAGATCCGCCCGTCCGTGCCGTAGCCCGTCCCGTCAAATGCCGCGCCGATAAATGGCTCTTCGACAGCGTGTTCCGCGGCGGCGCTCAGCACATGCGCCACATGGTGCTGGACGGGAACCTTTACGCCCTTAAGCGAGCGGGCGTAAACCGACGAATGGTAATCGGGATGCAGATCATGGGCGATAATTCCGGGACTCACATTCAGGAGAGCTTTGGTTTTGGCCAGGGTCTCGGCGTAGAAAGCCTGGTTCTTATATTCGCTCTGGTCGCCGATATGCTGCGAGACGAAAGCCTCCCCGCCGCGGGTAAGGCAGAACGCGCTTTTAAGATCCGCGCCGCAGCCTAGCGCGCTTACGGCTCCGGAAAAAGGCAGCTTCACCGAGTCCGGGACATAGCCGCGGGCCCGCCTGACAAGGCGGAACGCGCCCCCGGCGTAAAAGCCCACAGAATCGTCCACGCGGTTATGTATTTCCCTGTCGTGGAAAAGGATAAGGCCGGCCAGCGCGCCCAGATTTTCCTCCGCGCCGGCGCGGTCGCGTGAGATCGGTTCGTCCCGGCGGTTGCCGGAGGTCATGACCAGCGGGCTCTTAAACCCGGATGCGCGCAGCAGCCGGAACAGCGCCGCGTGCAGGGGCGTGTAAGCCAGCATCACGCCTATCGTGTCGAGCCCCGGCGCGACCCGGCCTAAAATTCCGGCGCGTTTTTTCCGCAGCATGACCACGGGCGCGGCCGGAGAGGCGAGCGCCTCGCCCTCGGACCCGGAGATAAGGCAGAACTCTTCCGCCTCCGCGCGCGTCGCCGTCATTACGGCGAACGGCTTGGCCGGCCGGTCTTTCAGGCGGCGCAGCTTCAGAATGGCCGCGGGATCGGAGGCGTCGCAGGCCAGGTGGAACCCGCCCAGGCTCTGTAGGGCGATTATTTTCCCTTTCTTCAAAAAATCAGCGGCCAGCTCAAGCGCGGCGCGGCCGGCCAGTTTCCGGCCGCCGGCTGCGACGCTGACTTTGGGCCCGCATACCGGGCAGGCGTTAGGCTGGGCGTGAAAACGCCGGTTCAGCGGATCCCGGTATTCCGCCAGGCACTCGCGGCACATCGTAAATTCCCGCATGGTGGTGAAAGGGCGGTCATAAGGCAGTTTTTTGACGATGGTGAAGCGGGGGCCGCAATTCGTGCAGTTCGTGAAAGGGTAAAGATAGCGGCGATCCGAGGGATCCAGGAGTTCCCGGCGGCAGTCGGCGCACAGCGCCAGGTCGGCGGGGATACGCGCCCCGGCTTTCGTTTTTCCCCCGCTTTTTATGATGACGAAATTTTTATCGCTCCCGCCGGGGCGGCTGGAAGTTTTAAGCGAATCTATCCTGGCGGCCGGCGGCCGGCGGGTTTGCAGTTCCCGGATAAAACCGGCGAGCTCCGCCTCAGGCCCCTGCGCTTCGATGGTGACGCCGGCGGCGTCATTTTTTACCCAGCCCGAGAGGCGGCGCTCAACGGCGAGTTTATAAACGTGCGGCCTGAAGCCCACGCCCTGGACAACGCCCTTAATGAGGATTTGTTTCCTGATAATTCTGGACATTAGAAGTTAGCCATAGGCCGTAAGGGCGCCGCGCCCGCCATAAGCCATAGGCAGAAAGATTATGGTTTATGGCAGTCTTTCTGCCTACAGCCTAAAGCTTATGGCCTATGGCAGTCTTCGTCGCTGTATCTGCTTTTGAGTAATCCAGTTCGCTGCCTAACAGACTGTGGGGCACCAGATAGACCGCCGCGGTGACCGCGAACGCGGCCAAAAGCCAGGGCCTGGGCTCCCTGGCCCTGAAAACCGCGTAAAGCGCGGCCAGCCAGCACGTTAACATCACCAGCGTCTTGTTGTCCGTCAGGTCATGTCCGAAAGGCCAGCCCGTCCAGTAAGCGCCGAAAGCGTGATACTGCGTGAGCGGGCCGAAAATAAATCCGCCCAGCATGAGGAAGATAATATTGAGTATTACGGCGTGCCTGACCACCGTGTCCGCGGTAAAAACCGTTATAAAAATGCGCACCGAAAAAAGCATGAAAAGGAACATGAATAAGATATGCGGGGCCAGTATGGCTTTCGGCACAACCCCCTTAAACCTGACCACCACCGGTTTGCCGTATAATTCCAGATCGCCTTTTTTCTGTTTTATGAAAACCCGGTATTCCAGTTTTCCGGCCGGCGGCTGCCCGGGGAGCCGCGCGGATAAAACACCGTTCCGGTACGGCATAATTATTTCGGCCCAGGGATCTTCGGTTCTGTACCGGCGCCAGGAGACATAACCTTTCACTTTTTCAGGGGAATTTATTTCTATAAGACAGCCCCCCCCGCCAACGGCGCAGCTCCTGGGCAGGAGGAATCCGGCGGAGGAACCGCCGTCGAGGAATACGGCGTCTTTAAGAGGGTACGTAGGGCCGGTTACACGCTGAAAAACGGCGAAAAGCGCGGTGATAAGGAAACTCAATCCCCAAAAAAAAGTTTTTTTCATGCCCGCCTCAGCAGATCCTGGGAAGTTGTTCGCCTTCGAGCGTCAATACGAGGCGGGTTCCGCCGATGGCGGTCCTGAGGCGCACCTGGGGCTTTTTACCGGACATGACCCGGCCTATGACGCGCGCCTCGCGGCCGTACTTGTGGGAGCGCAAAGCGGCGACTATTTTCGGCGCGTCGGAAGCCGGGGCGAAAAACACGGCCTTTCCCTCGTTGGCGACGTACAGCGGATCCAGGCCCAGCAGGCGGCAGGCGTTCTCCACCGCCGGCTTCACCGGGATCGCGGTCTCGTCTATCTCGATGGCGGTCCGGCTGGCGGAGGCGGCCTCGTTCAGGACGGTGCCCAGGCCTCCGCGGGTTATATCCCGGATGGCCCGCATCCCGGAAGAAGCCCTGAGCGCGCGGAAGATCATGGCGTTAAGAGGGGCGGCGTCGCTCCGGATGCCGCCCGAAAGGCCCAGACGGCCGCGCGCGTTCATGACCGCCACGCCATGGTCGGCCAGGCGGCCGCTGAGGATAACGGCGTCGCCGGGGCGGATAGAGGCGGAAGAAAGTTTTAAACCCGGCGGTATAAGCCCCACGCCCGAGGTATTGATGAACAGTTTGTCCGCTTTCCCTCTTTCCACCACTTTGGTGTCCCCGGTGACGATGCGGACGCCCGCCTCCCGGGCCGCCGCTCTCATGGAGCCGGCTATTCTCCTAAGCTCGGAGATCGGGAAGCCTTCCTCCATGATGAATCCGGCGGAGAGAGCCAGCGGCTTCGCCCCTTTCACCGCGAGGTCATTTACGGTTCCGCAGACGGCTATGCGCCCGATATCCGCGCCCGGGAACCGCAGCGGATCCACCACATATGAATCGGTGGTGAACGCAAGACGCTCTTTTCCCGCCCGGATCTCGGCGGCGTCTTCAAGCGGCGCAAGCGCCGGGTTGAAAAAAGCTTTCAGGAACAGGCTTTCTATAAGTTCGTGCGTCATACGCCCGCCGCTTCCATGCCCGAGTTTTACTGTTTTTTCCAGGATCATGACGACACCTTCTTCTCCGCCGCGCATGGTTTGACCGCCTTCGGGCCGCGGTTTTTCAGCAGGATCTCCAGGAACGCCTTGGCCGAAGACGGCAGCTTGCGCGACTTATTATAGACGAGATAGAGCGGCCTTAAAACCTCCGCGTCGGTGAAACGGGCGACGTGCAGCTTGTTGTCGCGTTCCGCCTCGCGCACGGACGAGAGCGGCAGGATCGAGATGCCCGCTCCTGAGGAGACGGCGGTCTTTATGGTCTCAATGTTGTCCAGCTCCATTTTAATGTTGACTTTCACGCCGTGCTTTTTAAAAAGGTCATCCACGTATTTCCTGGACGGGAACGCCTTGTCGAAGAAGATGAAGTCCCGGCCGTCCAGTTCCCGCACGGCCACCGAACTTTTCCGGGCCAGTTTGTCGGACATACCGGTAAGCAGAACCATTTCATCTTCCCCGATGGGCAGCATGGTGATGCCCGGCAGTTTCCGGTAAGGGCAGGCCAGAATGCCGAAATCCGCGCGGCCGGAGATTATATCTCCGTGGATCTGCGAGAACTGCCGGTATTCCACGCTCACCTTGGTGTCGGGGCAGTCCGCCATGAATTTTCTGATGTGGCCCTGAAGGAAATAAACGCCGGCGCTGTAGATCGTGGAGATCTTTATCTCCTCCGGCGCCCTGGAAGCGGAAAGCTGCTTTATGGAGACCATGGAGTTGTTATAAAGAAGAACCACTTTCTTGGCGGTGTCGTAGAACTTTTCCCCGCAGCGGGTGAGCGCGATCTTATTGGCCACCCGGTTGAACAATCTGCACCTGAGCACCAGCTCAAGTTTTTTGATCTGCTGGCTGACGGCGGACTGGGAAATGTAATTCAGCTCCGCCGTCCTTGAAAAGCTGCCGGTATCCACGAGGTCTCGAAAAACTTTCAATGTCTCTATATTCATAACAGATTCCGTTTATCCTCCATACTTAAACCAGGCCGCGCACGCGCCCTCCGACGACACCATGCAGGGGCCCACTGCGTGGGACGGCGAACACGCCTTCCCGAAAAGACCGCAATCCGCGGGCAGGGCTTTCCCCAGGAGGATGCCGCCGCAGATACAGCCTTTCGGTTCCGGCGCGGCGCGGTAGGACAGCTTAAAACGCTCCACCGCGTCGAATCCGGAAAAAGCGCGGCTGAAACCCAGGCCCGATTTTTTTATCGCTCCGATGGAACGCCAGCGGGCCTCGGTCACGGAAAACACTTCGCGCATTATTTCCAGGGCGCGCGGGTTGCCTTCGGTTCTGACCGCACGGCCGTATTCTGACTCAAGAGCGGGCACTCCCGACACGAGCTGTTCAAGAAGCATATTTATGCCGGCGAGGATATCCAGCGGCTCAAAGCCGGTAACGACGCACGGCGCCGAGTATTTCTCAACTACGAACCTGTAAGGCTCCAGCCCGATAATGGCGCTGACGTGTCCGGGCAGCATAAAACCGGAAATATTATGGCCCGGAACCTTAAGCAGGAGTTCCAGCGCCGGCGGAACCAGCTTAAAGAGCGGGATCACGGAAAAATTCCTGATTTTTTCGGCCCTGGCCCGGAGCACGGCGCCGGCGATAACGGGAGCGGTGGTTTCAAAACCCACCCCGACGAAAACCACCTGCCGCCCCGGATTCTCCACGGCCAGCGCCAGGGCGTCCATGGGGGAGTAGACCACGCTGACGTCGGAGCCTTGCTCGCGCATTGACCGCAGATCCAGGCCGTTGGAGCCCCTTACCTTAAGCATATCGCCGAAAGTGGCGATGATAACTCCAGGGCGCGCGGCCAGTTCAAGCACAAGGTCGATATCGCCCTGGGCTGTTACGCAGACCGGGCAGCCAGGCCCGGAGAGCATTTTCAGTCCTTTGGGAAAGAGACGCCGCATTCCGCTAGCGGCTATAGCCATCGTGTGGGAGCCGCAAACTTCCATAAGCGACACTGTCTTCCCTGTCCTGGAAACGGCCCCGGCGGTAAGGGAAGCCATCTTTTCGAACGCAGAAGCGGCCAGAGTTTTATCGCGCCAAAGCGGGGATTCAAAGTTTTTCGGGTTTTTCAGGGCTTTCATGACCATAGATCTCCTCGAAAAGTTCAAGCGTTTTTTCGGCTTCGGAGCTTTCCAGCACGGTAATGGCGAACCCGGCGTGCACAAGGACATAATCCCCTTTTTTCGCCTGCGGCACAAGATCAAGCGCCACTTTTCTCCTGACGCCGTTGAAATTCACCTCGGCAGTGTTATCTTCTATGGAAAGCAGCTTTCCCGGCACGGCAATGCACATATATTCTCCAGAATGACCGGCTCATTTTAAAAATTCCCCGGGCGGATTATAAGTTTTGTTAATAATCCACTAAAATTATACTATTTTTCGGAGGCCTTTTATTTTTGTATACTATGCTAACGGCAGTAAATTGTGACCGGCAAGCAATGAGCCCGCAAAAAGACGCGCCATACCGATTTATTCAGGAAAATTACCGCTTCGGGGGGTTCAGCGAAGCGACCAAGCGAAGCGCGGGGAGCTAGCGACGATGAAATGGGGGGCAGAGCCCCCCTTGTGGCGTACCGGGCGCCACCTTATAAAGCCCGGCGGTTAATCCGCCCCACCCGCTATGCGGTGCGGGTGGGGTACGACAGAGAGGTTGGGTGGCAGAGCGGTCAAATGCACTGGTCTGTAAAACCAGCGGACTACGTCCTACGAAGGTTCGAATCCTTCCCCAACCATAGTTTTTGTGGAGAGGTGGCCGAGTGGTTGAAGGCGCAGACCTGGAAAGTCTGTAAGCGCCAAAAGTGCTTCGAGGGTTCGAATCCCTCCCTCTCCGCCAGATTTTCTTCCCGGGAAATTTGGCAGAATTTAAGTCCGCCGGATAATTCAACTCCCGCAATTTCTCCGCCGGAAAATCAAATTTTATCCGGACAGCCGTGGAGGCTCCTATGAACAAACTTATGGTCGGACTGTTGATGGGCGGGACATCCTCGGAGCGCGGGGTTTCCCTGGCTACCGGCAAGGAATTGTTCGCGAATATAAACAGGAACCGGTTCGACGTGACCTGCGTCGAATGGAACGCCGATAATTCCTGGACGGAATATTCCGTCAACTCATTAAGCGCGGTAAAAACAGCGCATAAGAACGCCCTGGAATTATTTCGCGGGCTTAAACCGGACATAGTTTTTATCGCCCTGCACGGCGCGAACGGGGAGGACGGGCGCTTGCAGGGATTCCTTGATATACTGGGGATCCCTTATACGGGCAGCGGGGTTCTGGGAAGCGCGCTTGGGATGAACAAGCTTCTTTGCAAACAAATCTTCCGCGCCGCGGGCGTCGCCACGCCCGAACATCTTGTCTGCGGCGGACAGAATCCGGCCGCGGCCGAAGAGGTGGACTTAAAAATCCGGGAAACGATCGGATATCCATGCGTGGTCAAACCGAATGCTTCAGGATCGAGTATCGGGGTGACAAAAGTTCACAACGCCATGGAACTGCCCGGGGCGTTAGCCAGGGCGTTAAAGGAAGACGAGTATATCCTTATCGAAGAGTACATCAAAGGGATCGAGGTCAGCGTCGCGGTAATGGGGGAGCACGACTCCTCCGAAAAACTTGTGCTTCCCATAGTAGAGATCGTCCCGGCGAATGAATTTTTTGATTATGAGAGCAAATATACCGACGGGAAATCCAGGGAGCTTGTCCCCGCGCGCATTTCCAAAGAAGTGGAAAAGCGCCTTGGGGAACAGGCTGTAAAAGTGCACGACGCTTTGATGTGCAACGGCTATTCCAGGATAGATTTTCTGATCAAGGACGACGTCCTGTACGCTCTTGAAACAAACACGCTTCCCGGAATGACCAACAACAGCCTGTATCCTAAAATGGCAAGGGCGATAGGAATGACCTTTCCCCAGCTTATAGACAAACTCATCGACCTGGGACTGGCGCGGTTCCCGAAGAAAGTTAAAACAGGAAATCCGACGGCCTGACAAGGTGATAAAGGTTTATGACCGCTCCGAGGGCCAGGAACGGGCCGAAAGGGATATGGTCGAAACGTTTCGCTTTTCCCGACAGCATCAGACCCACGCCGTAAACGGAACCAAAAAAAGAAGCCATCATAAGCGCCGAGAGCGCGCCCTGCCAGCCGGTCAGGGCGCCGATGCCGGCCATCAGAAAGATATCCCCCTCCCCTACGGCGTCCTTTTTATAGATCTTCTTCCCCAGCCAGGCCATAAGCCAGATAATAAAAGCGCCGCAGGCGACGCCCCCCAGAAAACCCAGGAAACGGCTTAAAAACGGCCCTTCGAAATAAGGATTAAAAGAAAAAGCCAGCAAGCCCAGGCCGGCGAGCCCGTATGAAAAAACATCGGCTATCATCATAGTTTCAAAATCTATGAACGCCGCCACGATAAGGATATAGGCCGCCGCCAGCGCGGCGGAAAGCCAGAGCGGTTCGGCCCGCCATTCCCCGAACAGCAGGATGGTAATGATACCGGTAAGCAATTCCACCGCCGGATAGCGCCAGGGGATAGGCGCCGAACAACTTCGGCAGCGGCCCCGTAAAAAAAGGAAACTTAAAAGCGGAATATTATCGTAAAAATTTATGGGCGTCAGACATTTGGGGCAGCGCGACCGGGGTTTGACTATGGAAAGGCTTTCCGGCAGCCTGGAAATGCAGACATTGAGAAAACTGCCCAGCAGGAGGCCGAAAGCGAATACGAACGCAAACAGTACGGTTGTAAGTATCATTCAGGTTGAGGAATTTCATCCCCGTGCGCGCGCCGCGACAGAATCAAAAAGGCCCCGCGACATTGCGCGGGGCCTTTTTAAACTGAAACTACATCTATTAGAACCCGGACCACGGCGTATAGATGCTGGTATCCGCCCTGCCTTTGATATCCTCGTCGTCGCAGTTCACTATGAAGTTGCCCCATGTGGCAGCTACGGTGGAGTCGTTTTTATAGTTCCAGCCTCCGACATAAGTCGGGACGGCGGTATAATCAACGGCGCTGCTGTCGGCGAGGCCGGTGCCGGGCAGTTTAGCCAGCGGTATTTCGTTGAGGTACTTGGCGCTGGCGGTAAGGGCGGTCAACGCGGCGGCTCCGGACGGGAACCAGCCTTCGTTGTCGCCGTAGTAAACCTGCAGCGCGCTCCTGACGGTGGAGAGGGCGCCTTTGGTCGCTCCTTCCTTGGACTTATTGATCAGATCGGCGAATTTCGGGATAGCTATCGCGGCCAGAATACCGATAATGGCTACCACGATCATAAGCTCGATCAGGGTGAAACCTTTCTTGCTCATTTTCATTTACAATACCTCCGTTTGGATAACACTTCTGATAAACCGCCTTTCGGATAATGAATAGATAATACCCCGGGCCATTTACCAGTCTTAAATTTACCTAATATCCCCAACGCTTGTCAAATAAAATTTGCGTACACCCATGGACACAAAGTAAATATTCACTAAAACCCGTCATCTCCTCTTTTCCGCTCGTCATTCCCGCGTGCTTTTAGCGGGAATCCATAAATCTTTTCTTAATGGATCCCGGCCAAAAGATCGCCGGGATGACGGATTTACTGAATGCATACGACACAAAAGCCCATTCCGTGTCAGGGGATCAATTAATATGTTCCAACTTAATAGGGGAATCAAAAAGATGGCGCGAGTGGACTGGGCCGCAGTTTTGCGCACACCCATGGACACAAAAGCCCATCCCGTATCAGGGGATAGGCTTAGACGTTTTAACTTTATAGGGAATCAAAGAAAGATGGAGCGAGTGGACTGGGCCGCAGTTTTGCGCACACCCATGGACACAAAAGCCCATCCCGTATCAGGGGATCAATTAATATGTTCCAACTTAATAGGGGAATCAAAAAGATGGCGCGCGTGGACTGGGCCGCAGTCCTGCGCACACCCATGGACACAATAGCCCATTCCGTATCAGGGGATAGGCTTAGACGTTTTAACTTTATAGGGAATCAAAGAAAGATGGAGCGAGTGGACTGGGCCGCAGTTTTGCGCACACCCATGGACACAAAAGCCCATCCCGTATCAGGGGATCAATTAAGACGTTCTAACTTCTAGGGACAAAAAAGGGATGGGCGAGAAGGGACTTGAACCCATAAGGCCTTTCGGCCACACGGTCCTGAGCCGTGCGCGTCTGCCAGTTCCGCCACCCGCCCATTAAATCGCAGACAACCGCTGAAACAACATCAGGAATACCAACTTACAATGTGCCGTATCAAGGGCTATGCCCATCGGACGGCCCGATTATGTTACAATTCTAGAATATTTAGAGGCTTAAAACAAATGAAACAGAAAAGACCCGACCTTGAAACCGTGGCGACCAACCGCAAGGCCAGGCATGATTACGAGATACTTGAGACCTTTGAGGCCGGGCTGGTGCTGGAAGGCCCAGAGGTCAAGTCCCTCCGCCTGAAGCAGGCCCAGATAGCCCAGAGTTTCGCGAGAGCGGAAAAAGACGGACTTTACCTTTACGGTATGCACATCCCCCCATACGCGTTCAATACCATCAAAGAACTGGATCCTATCAGGACCAGGAAACTCCTGCTGAATAAAAAAGAGATCAAAAAACTGACGGGCGCCGCCGAAACCAAAGGCCTGGCCATTGTGCCGCTTGAGGTCTATTTCAAGAACGGCTGGGCCAAAGTCTCCCTGGCGCTAGCCAGGGGAAAGAAAGCCCCCGACAAACACGAAGCCGTAAAGAAAAAAGAACTGGATCGGGAACTGCGCAGGGATTTCAAGGAAAAATTCAAAGGATAACAAGAGCGGCGAAAGTTGGAAAGCAGTTTTCTATATCCTAAGCCCCAGGCCCGCGTTCACGAGGCTCCGGCCGTGCGTCAAGGTGTACCCGCCCGAGATATAACCGTAATTCAAAAAAGTCGCCCTGAAGCCGGCCATATACCGGGGCTCCAGAACGGAAACGCGCTTATCCACAAGCGAAGGATCCGCGGTATTGCTCTGCACGGTAAGCCTGGTGTTGTCCGCGCTCACTCCGAAATACGGGGTTATGCCCGGCAGATTCATGGAAACGATCAGGCCGGAAGCGAAATGCGCGGCGTAGAAAAACTTGTGGGCGGCGATGTTCCCCGTGGCGACGAGCATGGCCTGTATTTTTTTCTGGGGCTGGGTAAGGCCGTATTTAAGCCCGCCGCCGGCGAGAGCCATATTATCAAACGAACCGGCCTTGATAAAACCGTCTATGCGGAAAGGCATACCTATTTCCGCCTGCACCCAGCCCAGGCCGAAAGGTTTATTTTGTTTCAGGATACCGTTTTTCTTTTCGGGCTCGAACTGCATCACCGCCCTGCCGCTGATATCAAAACCGCCGAAACCCAGTACGCGCGCGGTCTGATTCGTCCCGCTGCCAAGGAGCCCGCCCAGGTCCCTGGCGAAAGGCTTAAGGTCCGCGGCCGTGGCTCGCGGAAAATCCGCGTAAACGCCGGAACCGGCGTAGGCCGTCTGCATGACGACCGCCGCGAACAAAAATCCTGATAAAAATTTTTTTACCATAAAAACACCTCGTATGTTACTTCTCAGCCGCTCCACCGAGGACTTCTTTAACCGTGGTAAGCCCCATGAGAACCTTTTCAAGGCCATCCATGGCAATGGTGCGCATTCCGCCCTTCATGGCGATATTCTTGACAGGGATGGAGGAGGGATCGGTCAGGAGCTGCAGGCGGATGGCATCGTTAAGGATGAGTAATTCGTGCATACCGCAGCGGCCCTTGTAGCCGGTGTTTTTGCATTTCTCGCAGCCCACGGGATGAAAGAGCTTTGCCCCCTCCGGAACCTTCACATTATTGGCCTCAAAAACCGCCCTTTCCTCCGGCGAAAGATCGCTTTCCTTCTTGCACTCAGGACAGAGCCGCCTGGCCAGACGCTGCGCGAGCACGCCTTTCATGGTGTTGGCCACTACGAAGCGCGGTATGCCCATCTGGGTCAGGCGCTCCAGCGCCGACGCGGCGTCGTTGGTGTGGATGGTGGAGAAAACCAGATGGCCGGTCATGGCGGCCTCAAGGGCGATATGCGCGGTCTCCTCGTCGCGGATCTCGCCCACCATGATAACGTCCGGATCCAGACGCATGAAAGAGCGCAGCGCGGTGGCGAAATCGAACTTTTTGCCTTCGCCGAGTTTAATGTCCGGGTTCACCGGAACCTGCACGATACCGTCTATATTGTACTCCACCGGGTTCTCGGCGGTGAGGATCTTTATGTCGGGGCGGTTGACATAGTTCAAACAGCCGTAAAGCGTGGTGGATTTTCCCGAACCCGTGGGGCCGCAGACCAGCATGAGGCCGAAATTCTTTTTTCCGCCGATACCCTGGAACTGGGTGAGGAGCGTCTTTTCCGTATCGGGCAGGAAACCCATGACCTTGATATCGACGCGAACCGAGGCCCGGTCCAGGATACGCATGACGCAGGACTCGCCGTACACGGTCGGGATTATTTCGACGCGGAATTCTATGGGATTGCCCTTGGCGATGATCTGGATGCGGCCGCTCTGCGGGATACGGCGCTCCGTGATGTTCATGGAGTTGCTCATGATCTTTATCTTGGCGTTGATGGCCTGCCGGTAGGCCCAGGGCACGGAGAAAGAGGCGACCCTGAGCATACCGTCCACACGGTAGCGGATCAGCACCTTGGAGTTTTTTCCGTTGGGATCTTCAAAAGGCTCTATGTGGATGTCCGAAGCCTTGATGTTCAGCGCCCCCAGGATTATGGCGTTGACCAGGCGCTCCACTTCGGGAGCGTTGGCGTCCACGTCGCTGATGTCTTTTTTCTCGGCTTCCTCGGCCAGGGAGAACGACTCTTCCTCGCCGGGGCCTTTGGGCGCGGCCTGGGTGACCGATTCCACAAGCTGATCCACCTGCGCCGCGTCGGCCTTGCCGTACACGGTGTCCAGCACCTTGTTTATCCCCTGGGGCAGGGCAAGGTAAGCCTTGACCTCAAGGCCGGTCCTCAGACCGATATCCTCCACCACCAGAAAATCGCGGGGGTCGGACATCGCCAGGAACATCACGTTGTCCTTGAGGGCGAAAGGCACGCAGGTCTGCCGCATGGCGATGGCTTCGGGCAGAACCTGGACGGTCTCCCTGGGCACTTCCATTTTGGAAAGATCCACGGCCTTAAATCCCCATTCGTCGGCCAGGACTTTCAAAAGCGTCAGTTCGTCTATGAGTTTCAGTTCCGCCAGCGCCTGCTGGAGGGGCTTGTTCTCTTTTTTAGCCAGTTCTTCGGCGACTTTTACCTTGTCATCGGTGACAAGGCCGCCCTCTATCAGGATCTCCCTGATATTTCTCTTCCTTTGGAAACCTTTGACTGGCGGCATAATCGTTATAATTATAAACTTATTACCAGGTTTTTACAAACAAAATCACCTGAACTCCAGGAAGTCGCCTTCCGCCAGACCGGACAAAGCCCTGCCGGGGGCGAGTTCCAGAACGCTTACGGCCCCGCGGATCCAGGGCGAAAACCGCCAGGGCTTCAGGGCCGTGACGACCCTGACCACTTTCAGACCCGCGTCCAGGAAAACGGCGTCTATCGGGAAATTCATAAAACAGGTGTGGATCATCGCGCACGGCTCAAGCCACAACCCCTCCTCCGGACCCAGCGTTTTGCGCGGTATGAGACCGAACAGCCTGGCGGAGAAAGTATCGGCTTTAAGGACCGAGGAAACTACCTGGATATTTTTAGTTTTGTTGAAGACGATCATAAATCAACAAACCCTTTGTCATTCCCGCGTGCCGTTGGCGGGAATCCATTAATCCCTGTTTTTTCAATGGATCCCCGCTTACAGATTGTGGGGATGACAGAACTAGCGGTCTCCTATCATTATCGTAAAAGCGCGAATTTTCCTTTGGACGTGCCCTTGTCCGTCTTTATGAAAAAAATATATATACCGCTGGCAACTTTTTGCCCGGCTTCGTTCGTGCCGTCCCAGAGCTGGGTGGAAAGTTTTTTCACTTTTTCCCCCTCCGTAGTGTAAATTGTTATTTTCAGATCCGAACCTAAAAGCGCGTCCGGTATGGAGAAAGACAGTGGCCGCCCCGTGCCGGGCCTGAACGGATTGGGATAGGCATAAGCTTTCGGCATCGCCTGCGCGGCCGCGAAAGCGGACAAACTCCCGTTAACGGCGAGCATCATCGCCTTATAGGCGTTCACCCGGCCCCGGCCGAACGAGGCGGCGTTTCCAAGTTCGTCGGCCGTATTCCGTATCGTGTCCGCGACCTGCGTACTGGTGAACGCGGGTTTCGCCGAAATGATCAGGGCCGCCAGGCCGGCGACCAGCGGCGAAGCGAAAGAAGTGCCGTCCGCGTAGGCGTATGCCCCCCCGAGGTCGGTGGTGTAAATCCCGACTCCGGGAGCCGACACGCCCGTAGACATATGCACACTGTCATACGCTGAAAAAAAAGCGATACTATCGTTGGAGTCCGTGGCCCCCACCGGAACAACACCTGTACAATTCCCTGGCGAGTTGACCCCGACCGCCAGGCGGGGATCATTGCCTGCGGCGGCAATCACCACCAGACCGGCCGTCCTGGCGGCGGTTATCGCGGTTTGCATCGAACCGGAACAAGGGGTTTGCGTCTCCACGACATTTCCCAAACTCATATTCAGCACTATCCTGCCCGTGGACGCAGAATTCTGCAAAGTTACAGCGTAATTGATGGCTTTGATCATGGCCGCGTCGTCTGTGGCGCAAGCAGACCCGCCCTTATCCGAGCAGTCCGGATTGCAGTCTCCGTCGCTGAACACCTTCAGCGAGATCAGCCGGGCGCCCCAGGACAGACCGGCTATTCCGGAGGAATTATCGGCGGCGGCCGCGGCCACCCCGGCAACGCGGGTGGCGTGATTACAGGCGGCCGTGGAAGGATCGTTCGCAACGCACGAAATATTATCGCATAACCGGCTGGCCCCCGATACCAGTTTAGACGCCAGATCGGGATGCGAACTGTCTATCCCAGTATCCAGCACGGCCACGGTTACCCTGCTGGAAGACCCGGTCTCAAAATCCCAGGCCCGTAAAGCGTCGGTTCGTCTGAGGCCGTACTGCAGAACCAGGGCGGGATCGTTGGAAGTTTTTTTTACGCGGTATACGCCGGACGGCTCCGCGGCCGCCGCACCCGGCAGCGCCAGAAGAACGGGGAGGGCCGCTGAAACGCTCATCCCCTCAGGCAGTCCCACAAGGCTCCAGCCGCCGACAAAGTCCCATGTGACAAGTTTAAACCCGGCTGAGGAAAGGGTATCAGCGGCTGCCGCCGAAGAGACGCCCGCCTCAAACCGGACGAAAGCCCGGCCGCTGGCGACTTCGCGGCCGCGCGCCGGAACGCCGCCGGCCGCGGGGACGGCCGACGGGGCGGCCGGGAGATATTCCACTTTCAAAGCGAAAGCGCCCGGCGCGCAGGAAAACAGCAGCAAGACTAATATACCCGACAGGCGTGTTTTCATTAAAATCCCGCCGATAAATTCAACTGCTTCGTCATTCCCGCTTTTTCACCAGTCATTCCCGCGTGCTTTTAGCGGGAATCCATAAATTTTTACTCAATGGATCCCGGCTGACAGATCGCCGGGATGACGGAATCTTCAATCTTTAATTTTCCCCGCTTTTCTGAATCCTTCTTTCACCGTCTTTTCTATCAGACTTTTAAGCGCCTCGTCTTTCACTTCGAAGTTGTCGGGATAGGCCGCGAAGAGCTCCCCCGACGCTCTTTTGATCACGCCGAAGATCACGGACAGATCTCCGTCAAACGCCACGGTGACATTCGCCACGCGGACCGGCGACTTCAGCATTCTGACTTCGGAAACCGAAAGTCTGGGCGGCGTAACCGGGGCGGACGCCGGGCATTTTTCTTTCAGAAAACACGCTTCTATCTTAACGTAAACCGACTTGGACAGCAGTTTGATGTCCTTGTAGATCTTGTCCTTGTACACGGTCACGGGCATAACCACGGCGCCTTTTTCAAAGGAGATATTTTTAACGGTTGCCGGGCCGGAAAAAACAAAGTCGGCCTTTTTCCCTTTTTCCGTTTTTACGGGGGAAGCCGACATGATCTCAAGGGCGGAAGCGTTCAGGGCCGCCGCGGCCAGAAGCGCGGCCATTATCTTAAACCTTTTCATTCACCCTCCTGATCGTCTTCACGATATCGTAAATATCGTCCAGTTCGTAATCGGCGCCGGAAACCTTGGTGTCGAACTCGTTCCCGTATTTCGCCCAGGCGGTGCGGATACCCAGGGCCTTGGCGCCCTTGATGTCGCGCTCGGCCCAGTCGCCGACCATGATGGCCTCCCGGGGTTCGACCGCGAGCAGGCCCAGGATCTTCCTGAAAGGCTTGGGGGAGGGCTTCCTCTCGCCCGTGTCCTCAAAAGTGACGACGTGCTCGAAATAGTGATGCAGGCCCAGGGCGACGATACGCATCCAGACCGACAGGCGGGGCGCGTCCGACAGCACGCCCATCGCTATCCCGCCCTTCATCAGTTCGGTAAGAGCCAGTTTCACGCGGGGATAAAGCGTCATGTGGCCCTCTTTGGCCCGCTTGTAGCCGATGATGCCGGCGGCGAGGATCCTGTAATCCACGGCCCCGAACTCTTTCACCAGCACCTTGTCGAAAATGTTCTGATCCTCGATCCCGTCTTTCCAGTAGGTCTCGAAGATGGACTCGTACATCTTCTCTTTTTTCATGGACAGCCCGGCGTCCAGCATGGCGTCCACGGCGGCGTCCACGGCGGCGCGTTTCATGCGCATAAAATCCATCAGCGTGTTGTCGATATCGAAAATAACGGCTTTGATCATCTTTTCGGTTCCGTTACCCTTTCCAGGTACTCGAAAGTGCGGGTATCGACCCGGACTTTATCGCCTTCGTTCACGAAGAGCGGGACCTTGATCTCAAGGCCCGTATTGACTTTGGCGGGTTTCATCACATTGGAGACGGTGTCGCCCTTGATCCCACGCACGGTCTCGGTTATGGTCATCACGATATTGGCCGGCAGGGCGATGTTGAAAAACCTGTCGTTAAGGTAAAGGCCTTCCACTTCCATATTCTCGGTCAGGAACTGCATCAGGGGCCCGATTTTGGACACCGGCAGGCCGGCCTGCTCATAATTGACGTTATCCATAAAATGGGCCAGGTTCCCGTCGTTGTACATATAAGTCTTGGGGCGTTTTTCCACCATGACTTCCTTAAACTTGTCTTCGGGGCGGTAGGTGGTCTCTATAATGGCGCCGGTTTCCAGGTTCTGGAGTTTCACCCTGACCACGGCTCTGGCCTGGGATTTGCGATGATGCTGATAAGTCAGCACCTCCACGATCTGGCCGTTTTCATTCGTGAAGATCGAGCCCTCTTTGAATTGCGTGGATGTTATCATGTCGTTCTCCTTGCGTAGAAACAGGTTATAGGGTAGAGGGTTCAGGGGTAAGGCGTTTCTTATTTCTTCCCCCTATACCCTTTACCCTCTACCCTGCCGTTCCGCCTGATATGCCATTACTTTTAAAGCCAGTATCCGTTTTTCCATGGGCGGATGCGTGGCGAACAGATCCGCCGCCAGCCCCATTTTTTCCTCTATAAGACTGCCCCGCGGGTCCGCTATGCACATATGGGCCACGCCGTTGTTTATGGCGTAGGTCGGCGTTACGGCATTACGGATCTTCTCCAGCGCTGAAACGAGCGCCAGAGGGTTGCGCGTCAGTTCCGCGCCGGAGGCGTCGGCGAGGTATTCCCGCTCGCGCGAAATGGCCATGGCCAGCAGGCGGGAAATAAGCGGCGCAAGAACCACCAGCAGCAGCCATGCGATAAAGATTAAAAGCATCGCTATGCCGCCGCCTTTTCTCCCTCCGGAAGAAGACCTGGAGGGAACGGCGCGGCCGTATAAAGAACCGTAGCGCGGGCGCATGGTCCGGCCCGCCAGATCGCTGAGGAGCGCGATAGCGCCCATCAGGGCCGCCGCCACGGTCATCAGACGCATATCGTAATTTCTTATATGGCTCATCTCGTGGGCGACCACGGCCTGGAGCTCCTCGCGGTTAAGCGATTTCAAAAGCCCTTCCGTAACGGCGATAACGGAATTGCGCGGACTTGTCCCCGTCGCAAACGCGTTCAGATCCTGATCCGGCACCACGTAAGCTTCCGGCGGCTGCAGCCCCGACGCCGTCGCCATCTCGGCCACCACGTTCAGGAACTGCCGCTCTTTCTCGTCCGCGGAGACCGCGCGGCGGGCCAGAGTGGAGCGAAGCACCATCCCGCGTCCGTTCAGCATACTGTTAGCCGCCATGCCTAAACCGATAAGCAGGGCCGCGATGGTCCCGAACGGCACGGGCTGGGAGGCGGCGGAAACGTCATAATAACCGGCGGCGTTCCATCCGTATCCGAGAGTCTTCAACGGAGTGAAGCGCAGATAGAAAAAGTCGAAACCCAGGCCGATCGCCAGAAAAAAAACCACGAAAACGAACATGACCGCCCAGGTCATGCGCCGGTTCCTGGCCTGTTGTTCGTAGATGTTCATTACACCGCGAGTTCGACTTTCGGAACCTCGCGCTCTTTGGAATCCTGCGGCAGCTCGAACAGGGCTGCGGCGGAAAAGCCCATCATGGCTGCGAAAACGTTGTTAGGAAAAACCTGCTGCTCGGTATTGAACTTGGTGACGAGGTCGTTGTAAAACTGCCTGGAGAAACCGATCTGGTTTTCGGTGTGGGTCAGTTCTTCCATCAGGGCTTTCACGGATTCGCTGGCCTTGAGGTTGGGGTAATTTTCGGTGAGGGCGATAAGCTTGCCCAGGGCCTGGGTAAGCATGCCTTCCTTAGCCATGAGCTCGTTCAGATTGCCGGCGGATCCGGCGCTCATCGCGGCGGCTCGCGCCTGAATGACCTTCTCCAGCGTAGCGGTCTCGAATTTCATCTCGCCCTTGACGGAGTTGACCAGGTTGGGGATAAGGTCATAGCGCCGTTTCAGCTGCACATCTATCTGCTTGAAAGCGTTAGCGACCTGATTGCGCAGGTTCACCAGCTTGTTGAATATCATGACCACCCACACCACGACCGCAAGAAGCACGACGGCAAGTATCTTCATGATCCCTCCTACTTCGTTAATATTTCACATCCGTTCTTTTTCACCAGCACCGAGTCCTCTATGCGGACCCCGAACTTTCCGTAAAGATATATGCCCGGCTCCACGGTAACGGCCATGCCCGCCCGGAGCGTCTCTTTGGACTTGGTATTCAGGGTGGGCGCCTCGTGGATCTCAAGCCCCACGCCGTGGCCGGTGCCGTGGATAAAATACTGGCCGAAGCCCGCGTCCGCGATATGATCCCGGCAGGCCTTGTCCACATCGGAAGCCGCGGCGCCGGCCCCGACTTTCTTTACGCCGGCTTTCTGGGCGGCCTCCACTATGGAGTACACTTTTTTAAATTCCGCGTCCGGCCGGCCGTGGAAATAAGTCCGGGTGATGTCGGAACAGTAGCCGTCATATACGCAGCCGAAATCCAGCAGCACGGCCTCGTTTTTTCCGAGCGGCCTGGCCGAAGTCTCGTGGTGCGGCAGCGCGGAATCGGGGCCGAACCCGACTATCAGGTTGAACGAAGGGCCCTTGGCGCCCATGGCCTGCATAAGGTCTTCCAGTTCCCTGGAAACCGAGAGCTCCGTGCGCCCGGTCTTTATCCTGGGTTTTATGATCCTGAAAGCCCTGGCGGCGATATGGCAGGACTTGCGCAGTATGGAGATCTCTTCACCCTCTTTCATGGAGCGCAGACCGGCCGTAAGCCCCCTGAACTCCGAAAAACCTTTCTCCAGCCAGAACCGGCCGCGGAGGTAGGTTTCGGTTTCCGGCTCAAAAACCGTCTTTTTCAATCCGGCGTCCTTCACTTTTGAGACCACGGCCTCCAGGAGGCTGTCGGGAGAGGAGGCGTTGACGAAATCCACTTTTGATCTGAAGTGATCCAGAAGCATTTTGGGCATGAAAGCCCAGGCCTCCGTCCGTGACACCAGCAGGACATAACCGTCCATCCGGAATCCGGTCAGGAAATCCTGTTCCAGGGGCCTGGAAAGCACCATGGCGTCAAGTTTTTCATTTTTCAGAAGCCGCTGCAGGTCTTTCAGTCTTTTTTCATGTATGTTCATCGCAGTACAATTATAGCAATTTTGCGTTTATAATGTTCTAAAACGGTGGAAGGATAAACCCCTGGTGATGTCGGTGGAGCGGGTGACAGGCATGGGTTGGATCGGGCCTGCGGGGAACCGGCGCGAAGTCGCCGGGCCCCGCAGGCCCGATGGGCCCCATGGCTGGCAGGCCCCGCGAACCCTCTACTGGGAAATTACACAGAAGTCTTAGCCGAAAGCGGCGAAGAGCTTCAGGTAATCCTCTACCGAGAGGTTCTGCGGGCGCAGGCCCGGGTCGAAACCGGCGGCTTTTATAAGCGCCGCGGTTTCGGCTTTATCCATGCCCCGTCCCATAGACAGGGAGTTCATCAGGGTTTTACGACGGTGAGAGAACGCGTTTTTCACAAAACCGAGAAATTCTTCCCTATGTCCGGCCCCGGCGAAAGCTGCCCTGGGCCTGAAGACCAGCACGGAAGAATCCACTTCCGGCACGGGACTGAAACTGCCGGCCGGCACATCCGCCAGCAGGGAAACCGCGCTCTGCGCCTGGACGGCCACGGAAAGATAACCGTAATCGGAATCCCCGGTTTCAGCCGTTATCTTCCTCGCCACCTCCCGCTGAAACATGAACACCGCGGCCCCGAGCCGGCTGAAAGCCAGCACTTTCATAAGTATGGCGGTGGAACAGTCATAGGGCAGATTGCCTATAAAAGCTATCTTCCCTTCGGAGAAAGCCGTTTCCAGATCCGACTTAAGAAAATCGGAATTAACTATCTTCAGTTCCGGGAAGCGCTCTTTAACGCGGGCGGTCATCAAAGGATCTATTTCCACGACTGAAAGCTTATCCCCCCACAGCGGATAAAGAAATTCCGTCAGGGCGCCGCGCCCGGGGCCTATCTCGACCACGGAACAGAAATCCTCCGGCCGCAGAACCGAAGCAATCCGTTCGCACATCCGGACGTCTTTCAAAAAAACCTGACTGTATTTAGGCATAACCTTATTTCCTCGCCCAGCTTCCAGACGTCTCCGGCGCCCACGGTGATGAGCACGTCCCCGGCCCGCAGATTTTTTGCCGCCTCCATCGCCCCGGGGAATTTCTCGGCTTTCAAGCCCCGTTTTTTCAGGCCGTCCAGAATAAGGCCCGAGGTCACGCCCGGCAGGGGCTTCTCTCCGGCCGCATAAATATCCGTCACATAAGTCATATCGGCCGCCTCAAAAGCGGCCGGGAATTCACGCCGGAGGATGCTGGTTCTGGAGTAGCGGTGGGGCTGGAAGAGGGCGATAATTCTGCCGCCTTTCCTCCTCCGTTTTCCATACATCGAGGGAACCGTTTCAAGCGTGGCCTTTATCTCGGTGGGGTGGTGCCCGTAATCGTCCAGGAAGATCACCCCGGCGCACTCGCCGGTTTTCTCCAGGCGGCGCTTGACGCCCTTAAAATCCGCAAGCCCTTTCGCAAGTCCTTTAAACTCATAGCCGAGGTAGCGCCCGGCGGCCAGGGCGGCCAGCGAATTCAGCGCGTTATGCCGCCCGGAGATCCCGAGCGTGACCCTGCCCGTCTTTCTCCCCTTAAAATACGCGTCATAAGCCAGACCGTCCGGACCGGAGACAAGATTTACGGCGACCCAGTCCGAACCGGGTTTAAGGCCGTAAGTAATGAGCGGCGCCGCGGCTTTATCCAATATGGAAGCGACGCCGGGGTCGTCGGCGCAGACCACTGCCGCGCCGTAAAAAGGCACTTTGGCAAGATGGGCCAGGAAAGCCGTTTTCAGATTGGCCATGCTCTTGTAGTGATCCAGATGATCGGAATCTATATTGGTAACGCAGGCGACCAGAGGATCGAAATAAAGGAAAGAACCATCCGATTCATCGGCCTCGGCCACCAGGTAATCGCCCGAGCCCAGCCTGATATTGGAGGCTATATTCTTAAAAAGCCCGCCCACCACCACCGTGGGATCCGCGCCCGCCCCCGCCAGGGCCGAGGCGAGCATAGAGGTGGTACTGGTCTTGCCGTGGGAACCGCTCACGGTCACCGTTTTCCTGGAAGAAGCTATCTTAGCCAGCATCAGGGCGCGTGGGACTATCCGTATCCCTCTTTCAGCGGCGGCCGCCCATTCCGGATTGTCCGCTTTGACCGCGGAACTTACCACGACCACGTCCGGAGCGACAATATTGGAAGCCCTGTGCCCGATAAAGATGCGCGCGCCCTCGGCTTCCAGCGTCCGAGTTATCTCGGATTTTTTTAAATCCGAACCGCTGACCCGCACCCCGGTTCTGAGCAGCAGGCGGGCTATGCCGCTCATGCCTATGCCGCCTATGCCGACAAAGTGCGCTTCCTTAATTTCGCCGAGATCCATATTTGCCGTATAATCCATTAAAATTTTCCTATAAACCCGATCCTCTATTCGTAAATATTCAGTAAACCCGTCATTCCCGCGTGCTTTTAGCGGGAATCCATAAATCTTTACTCAATGGATCCCGGCCAACAGATCGCCGGGATGACGGGTTTACTGAATGCGTACCTCTATTCCGCCAGTCGCTTGATCCACCATTCCATCCAGCCGTCCAGACGGGCCAAGACTCCCGACAGTCCGGCCGCGTCCAGGTCCAGCACCTCCGTATCGTCCATCTTGATAAAAGAATCCTCAAAATGCCTGGCGCCTTTGCGGAATGTCGCCAGGCAGGGAGCGGCTGACGCTAACGTTTCAAGGGCCGCGGCGGCCAGTTTTTCGGATTCAAGCGTCAGCGGCCCCAGTTCATCCATCAACGCTATTTTCCCATCCCTCCGCGCGTCGGCCAGGCTGAGCGCGGCCAGTCCGTCTAGAGCGGGCAGACTGACCCCGTATTTGTTGAAAGAAACGGGCGACAATATGGCTTTTGAAGCCATAATTTCAGCGCGGCCGCCGGGAGTCTTGAGCATAAAGCCCTCCCTGGCCGAACCGGAACGTATCTCGACCGTAAAAAAACCGCCCAGCCAGTAGGAGTAATTTGAGACGAGCCTGGCTATAAGACGCTTCTTAAGCGCCTCGTCCCCGACCCGCAAAGCAAGATTTTTTTTAAAAGACATAAAATTCAGTGGTTAGTGAATAGTGGCCAGTGAACAGTAATCGGCGACCAACTGTCATTCCTGCGTGCTTTTGGCAGGAATCCATAAATCTTTTTTCAGCCATTTCAGGTTCGCGAGAACGGTCTTGTTTTGCGGCTCCTTTTTAAGCGCATCAAGACAGGCCGCGAGGGCCTTATCCTGCGCGCCTTTCTCCACCCATGCGGCGCATCTGCCGAGATCCGCGGCCGCGCCGGCAGGAACGCTTTCAAAGGCGGAAAGAGCGGCGTCCGGCTCGCCCAGGATAAGCCGGCCGAGCCCCAGCACGATCCCGAAACGCCCGTTTTTCTCCGTGCCGCCGGAAACGTCCCGCAGGTCTTCCAGGGCGTCTTCCACATTCTCCAGCCAGTTGGCGCCCATGACCCACAAACCCATATCGTTCCCGACATCGCGCGGTTTATATACGACACTGGGGGACTCCCCACCAGCGGCGGGGGAAACAGAAGCTTTCCTGGTCTCCAGGCTGATCGACACACGCGTATCAAGATCCTGGCCGGAGGCGGCCTTTACCGCGCTGTCCAGCTCCGAGGCTATCCGGGCCGCCCTGGCCCCCCGGTTCTTTACATCCGACGCGGGGAGCGAGTATTCTCTTCTCAAATAACCGACTTTCGGCCGGTTTAAACCGGCTTCCAGAGCGTCCTTAAGGCCTTTCGGAGCTCCCTCCGGACTCGCGACCAGCCGGGTTTTGGGGATGGAGATCAACTCCGCCTTTATGCTTATGTCCTCGTCGGACGGAACCCTGGCCACAGCGCTCTCCAATGAACCGGGCTTGTCCCTGCCGGGTTCGGCGCCGGGGGATTTACCGGCCCCTGACCGGGAATCCGCCGCGTCCGGGCCGCCGGCATAGGCCAGACTGACCGAAATGCCTCCAGCGGCGTTGGAAGGCGTAAGAAGAAAAGCGTCCTCCAGTAAAGCGTTAAGCCGCTTGTCGTCGCCGGTTTTATAGAGCAGGCAGGCCAGCCTGAAGCGGGCGACATTATCGCCTGGTTTTATACCCAGGGCTTTGCGGTACAGGCGTACCGCCTCTTTGATGTTTCCGTCCTTTTCCTCCAGGACGGCCAGCTCCAGCATTGCGTCCTCGTAATCCCTGAACGCGGACAGCGCGCCCCGGAAGGCGGCCTTGGCCTCCGGAACGCGGCCCAGCCTGGAATAAATGAGGCCCAATTGGTAAAGGTACAGCGGGTTCTTGGGCTCCAGCCTGGCCGCGGCCCGAAAATAGTCCAGCGCCTTATCCGTATCGCCGAGGGATTGATATATGGAACCGATGTTCATCCGCACATCCGCCCGATCGGGGGCAAGATCCCGCGCCTTAAGGAATTTTTCCAGCGCGGGAGCGAATTCGCCTTTCCAGGCGTGTACTATGCCCATGAGCTGGTAAGCGACGGGGTTCCGCGGATCCAGCGCGGCGGCGGTCTCGAACTCCGCCATGGCCTTGTCCGGGCTGCCCAGCCAGTACAGGCTGGAGCCGTACAGAATGCGCGCGTAAGGCTCCGCCGGGGTTCTGGCTATAGCTTTGAGGAATTCGTTGGCGGCCTCGGGATAATTCTCCGCCTCCATGAGCATATAGCCCCGGCGCAGATTCGTCAGGCTGGCCTCCTCCATGATACGATCCCAGACCGTGGCCACGCCAGCCGCTTTCCCGTCGGAATTAGGGATCGGAGATTCGCCAGTTGGTTCTCCGGCCGAAGCGGGAACCGTGGGCGGCGGGATGGCGGGGCCCGGCGCGCCGATAGAGGCAAACGAAAGCCCCCGGGACAAAAAAATCCCAAGCGCGAAAGACAGGCAAGCCGCTTTATACATTAAGGAGATTATAATCTAATTGGGGGCCGCTGTCAGCAGCCCCAAACGAAAGGGACACGAAAAGCGCCGTACCGCCGCCTTTCCGTGTCCCTCATCCGCTGCGCGAGCATGATCCCCGCAACCACAACCAGGAGCCCACTTGCCTCCCTCATGAGATACCGCCCGCCGCACCTTAATTATAGCAGACCCCCCTTGACTTGTCAAGACCCACGCACTCAGCGTTTTTTTCCGACGGTGATCTGGCGGGCGGCGTTGAACTTTCCCTCAAAACCCAGAAGATCCACATAAGAAACGCGCATCCAGTATGACCCCGGCTGGAGCAGCTCGGCCAGGTCTATCTCGTCGAACGCGTCGTAATTGCGGTTAAGGACGAGATTGCTGAAATTCTGATCCCGCGCGATCTGCAGGTGGTAAGACTGCACCGGATTAGCCACGCTGATCAGCTTGGCTATCTCATTGGCGTCTATGCCTTTGGCGTTGGCGTCGCCGATCTCCGGCATACCTTTTTCATCGACGCCGGGGCCTGAAATCCGCCCCGCCTGCGCGGCCCGCCCGGAAGCGGAAAGCTTCATGTTGAGCGAAAGCCTGCCGCCGTCCATCTTTATCTGGGGAGCCCCGATCTTGGCCGGACCGGCGGCCGGGCCGCCGCCCTCGAACTCCGGCAGGGGCGGCAATTTTACCGGCTGGGAGGGCGGCATATCCACCTTGACCTCGGAAGCGAAACCCTCCGGCACCTCCACCACTTTGCCCTGCGCTTCCACGGCCGCGCGGCCCTTATAAACCTGCACCAGCGTAGTCAGGTCTTCTTTTATCCTGGCCCCGAATTCTGTGTCTTTGGTCCTGGGCGTAATGCGCGCGGAGGCGGTAATAACCCTGGAGCGCAAGCCGCGCATCTCGCCGGCCAGAAGTTCAACATCCGCCTTTTTATCCGGCGGCCTGAGCACGGCGATGGAATTCGGATAGAGATTCAGGATCTCTCCCGTGTAGAACTTCACGTCGGCCCGCGCCTCGGCGGTGGTGCGCAGCGTATCGCTTTTGAACAGGTTCATGTTCAAAACAACGGATTTCCAGTCCGCGGATCCGCTTTTCCGCAGGAGAACGTCGTTTATATAATAAACCAGGCTGGCGGCCCGGTATTGCTCCTTGATGAGGCTTACCGGCACTTTCATAACCATGCCGGGCATGGCTATCGAGGGATCGGAAGACGGCAGACGGTTGTATTTAAGGATCTCGTTCCACTTCCTGGGATCCTTAAGGTAGGTATTGGCGATACTCCAAAGCGTATCCCCCGGCCTGACGACCACGTTCTGAAGCTCCTCCGCGCCCCGTACGGAAAGCGCCAGAGAAAAAATCAGAAAGAGGGCTGCGGACGGCATCCTCATGCGGCCACCCTTATAAATATTTTACCGTGGTCGTCCCGGGCCAGTCCTTTCGGCACGGTAAAAATAAACTTGGCGCCTTTACCCAGCTCGGATTCCACCCGTATAGCGCCGAGATGCGCCGCGGCGATATGCTTGCAGATGGTGAGACCGAGGCCGGTGCCGCCGGCCTTCTGCCCCTTAACCTGCTCGAATTTCTCGAAGATCTTGTCCAGATATTCCAGAGGAATGCCGTCGCCGTTGTCTCCCACGTAGGCGGTGACCTTTTCAGCGTCCTCCTCCAGATGCACGGTGATGATCCCGTTCTCGGGCGCGAACTTGACGGCGTTGCCTATAAGATTGGTGAACATACGCTCCAGCATCGCGCCGTCGGCGTCCACGACGACCGGGCCCGGCGCTTCCAGCACGAATTTTATTTTCTTCCGCTGGCCGAGTGATTCCAGCAGATCCACCATCCTTCTGGCGATCTCATAAACGTCCACCGGCGTCAGTTTAAGCTCCATCCTGCCGGCCTCCATCTTGGCGATGTCCAGGATGTTATTTATCATGCCCAGCAGCCTGAAAGCCGCCCGGTCTATGGAGACCAGCATCTTGCGCTGGGCCTCGTTGACCGGGCCGGGGATCTCTTTCAACAGAAACTCCACGAAACCTTTCACCGCCCCCATGGGATTACGCAGATCGTGAGTGATGGAATGAAGGAACTCCTCTTTAATGCGCTCCAGATCCTTGTCCAGGGTGATATCGTAAAAAGCCACCAGGGTGCCGAGACGCGCGCTCTTGCCAGGCGCCACGATAGGAGCGGAGAAGCATTTAAAGAACCGCCTGGAATGTTCCAGCGCCACCTCTATCTCTTTAACGAAATTTTCTTTGCGGCTGTCCAGCACCTCGGAAACCGCGCTTTTGACCGCGGCGTCGCATATGATATCCGTAAGCGGCCGCCCTTCGATGGCTTCATCCTGATTGACACCCATCACTGAACGGGCCCTGCGGTTGGCAAGCTGCACGCGCGCGGTGTCGTCTATCATCACTATCCCGTCCTCGGTCGAGAACAGGATGGCCTCGGTATTTTTCTGCTCGCGGATAATGCGGTCCACCTGCATATCGGAATAAGTCTTAAGCTGGCGAACCATGTTATTAAAGGTCTCTCCCAAATCCTCAAGTTCGTCCCGGGTATTTATATCCACGGTCTTCGAGAAATCCCCCCCGGCCACTTTTCCGGCCACGCGGGTCAGCTCCAGTATGGGGCCCGTCATCTGCCGGGACAGCAGGAAAGCGGCGACCAGCACGACCAGCACGAAAGCAAGCACCGCGTAAACCGCCTGCCGCCGCATGAACAGGGCGTAACGGAAAGCCTCCTCCCTCGACTGGGTCACGATGACCGCGCCGCCGGGCTCGGCTATCGGCGCATAAGCTCCTATCTGTGACCGGCCGTCCGCGTTCTCATATTCCGCAGAACCCGAGGCAAGAGCGCTGAGGGCCGTTCTGGTGATCGGCCACTCTTTTATGCCTCCAAGTTCGCCGGCTTCCACGCCGGCCGGCCAGGCCGCCGGACGCCCGGCCGGGTCTATAACGACCGGGAAACCGGTTCGGCCCACTTCCTTAAGCTCGCTCGCCGCCGGAAATCTGTCCATGCTGACGGAAGCCCTGAGCGCCATGTCTTTCTGAAAGGGATAAAAGAAAACCATCTCGGCCCGGCCGGAGGACCAGTCAAACCGCGCGGTTATTTTCTTTGAGGCCAGGGCGGAACGGAACGCCGGATCTCCGGCGTACGACCGGAGTTCCTGACCGGATCCTTGCGAAGCTCCGGGCGGCGCCGGAGCGGAGTAGGACGGGCTCAGCGCCTTGATAAGTTCGCGCCCGGAGGCGGAGAGAACGGAAACTTCCTTAAGTTCCGGATTTGTGTCCATGAGGGAGGCCAGCAGCGCCTGCTTGGTCTCCCAATCCAGCTTAAGCATAGCGTCCATAACGAAGCGCATCCGGCCGTCCATGCGGTCGGTATAGGCGCGGAAATCGCCGGCAATGCGTTCCGCCATGTTAAGATGGAGTTCAAGGATGGCGGTCTTGACGCCAAGCTGGCCGATGCTTATCAGCCTGTAACCGAGAAGCGTTATGGGCACCAGCGACACAAGCAGCAGGACCATCACGAATTTGTGAAAAAGCCTGATCTTCATAAAAAATGATTATACCATTACTTCCCTCATCCCTCATCCCTCATCCCTCATCCCTCATCCCTCATCCCTCAGCCTTGCGATATAGGGCTCTATTTTTCTGACGGCGGCGGCGCGGTGGCTCAGAGCGTTCTTTTCTCCGGGAGTAAGTTCGGCCAGGGTCTTATCCGCCCCGGCCGGCAGGAACAGCGGATCGTAACCGAAACCGCCGGTTCCGGAGGGTGAAAGCGCGATGCGGCCCTCAAGCCGGCCTTCCACCGTTATGACCGAACCGCCGGGCGAGGCCAGGGCCATGACGCAGCGGAAGCGGGCCGTCCTTTTTTCCGGCGGAAGGCCGGAAAGTTCGGCCAGGAGCTTTAAATTGTTGGCTGCGCAGGAACAATCGCCGCCGGCGTACCTGGCCGAGTAGACGCCGGGGGCGCCGCCGAGGGCGTCCACCTCCAGCCCGGTGTCGTCCGCAAGCGCCCAGAGGCGGCAGAAAAGGGCCGCGCTCTTGGCTTTCTTCGCCGCGTTCTCCTCCAGCGTAACGCCGTCCTCCGCGACTTCCGGGGCGCCGGGAAATTCATCCAGCGTCTTCATTTCAACGCTTTCAAGTTCCGGCATAAGCTCCCTGAGTTCTCTGAGCTTATGCCTGTTGCGCGTGGCAATAACGATGGTTCGGGTCATATGTTTGACAAGGCGGTGAAGTAAAAGTATACAATAACATATTATGGCGGACGACTTTCACGATTTCCCCGTTCCCCGGCCGGCCGCGGCCCCGTCCCTGGATGAAATAACCGGCAGTTTCAAAGATTTACGCGAGCTCGTGTCCCCCGTTATCAGAACGCAGGCCGCCTCCCTCGTTTTCCACACCATACCGGCTTACTCGGACAGGGAACTCACAATACTGCCGATTTTCACGGATCCCGGACCGCTTAAACCGCCGTACGCCGCCAAACCCCCGCTGACTTTTCTCCGGACGCTTTTCACTTCCCCCTCAGCCGGCGCTTTCGCTTTCGATCCCCGGAACGGGCCGTATCTTTCCACCGGCAGGGAGCGGCTCTTTCCCGCGGAAGCGCGTCTGAGCAGACTTCAGCTCTCGACGGTCATCGGCTTTCTGCAAACGCCCGCCCGCCCTCCGACAGGGGAGCTGGAAACGGCCATAAAGCAGGAGGCCGGAGTCGGAAACCTCCACCGCGCAAATTACCTGGCCTCCGCCCTGCTCACCGTAAACCCGTCCGCGCCCCCTTACGGGCTTTACGCCGGGATACTTATAAATCTGGGCCTTTTGCAGGAGGCCTATGATTACATCAAAACCGCTCTGACACCGGAATTTTTCTATTACAGGGCCTTTATCCTGCGCCTCGCCGGAGACGCGGCCAAAGCCCGGCATTGGCTTGAGAAAATACCGGCCGGCGCGCCTTTCGAGGATAAAAAAAATCTGGAACTGGCCTGGCTGGCTCTGGAAGAAGGCAAGACGGATGAAGCCCTGGCGGCTTTCCGTACGCTTTCGGAGAAATCTTCTGAAAAGGCGGAACCTCTCTTCGGCCTGGGCTCCGCGCTCATGAAGAAAGCCGTGACGGAGCGGAACCCGGCCGGGAACAATGATATACTTAACGCTTTTTCAACCGCGCTTACGCTCCCCTCCCCGCTTATACCGGAAATACTCATGCAGTTGGGCAATTATAATTTCCGCGCGGGAGACCATGCCGGGGCCGCGGAGCGCTACCGGAAAGCCGCGGCCCTCCGCCCCTCGATACAGGCCAGCGCCCGCCTGACACTGGCCCTTATAAAAACGGGAAAGCTGCCGGAAGCCGCGGGACTGATAAACGAGATCGCTCTTACGGATCCCGGCTCGGCCGCAAAACTGGGAACCGAACTGCCGCGCGATTCGGCCTCCGGGCTTCTGGAAGCCGCAAAACAGCACCGCGACTCAGCCCCCGCGCCCCGCGTCCCGCCTCCCCCGCCGCCAGGTTCCCGGCCGCCGGAGGCGGCCGTTACGGCCTCCCTGGAAGTCACCCCCATCCGAAACTTGATAAACGCACGCGGCGCGCGGCCCCCCGAAGACGCTCCGCCCCCCTCATCCCTCATGCCTCATCCCTCATCCCTCCTCCAGCCCCTCCCCTCCGAAGCCGAGACAAGGAAAGACGACTTCATGGGACGGGCATTCAGGCTGGCATCTTCGCTGGAAGACGAGTTCAATAAAAAAATATATTTCAACACGGACGGCCTGGCCGAAGTAGAAAAAAAGCTCCGCCTGACGTTCATCAAGGCCCGGCAGAACCCGCAGGAAGCCGTGGAAACCGTAAAGGATTGTTCCGCTTTCCTGTGCTTTCTACTTCAGGAAAGACACAAGGGCCGCCTCATAAAGATGCCGGATTTCGACCATTGGGGCTGGCCCATGGTCTTTGACGCTCCGAAACACATGACGACCTATCCTGTAGCGCGTGTCTGGGAACTGTTATGGAAAGGCGACGTGCCCGAACCAGGCTGGCTGGCGAAATATCTGCAATATGTGGAAGACGAGCTCAGGAGCGGGAAAATTGAACCGCCTCAGGGTGCGGACGCGGTGCGGGGCAGGCTCGCCAGCCACCCCGAGCGCCTTACCGACGCGCGGATCGAACACCGGCGCATAATGATCCTGACCGCGGCGCTGGAAGAAACCGCCAGTATAGACCTGGGCAGCGCCGGGATCCTGAAGCTGGAAAAGGCCCTGAAAGACAAATTCAAACCCGACATCCCCCCCACCGCCGACGGCTGGAAACTGCTGCGCTGTTACGGCCATATTCTGGCCGAAATAGCGGCAAGGGACTTCCAGGCGGTCTGGTACAATACGGACGGCAACGACGGGGTCTGGTCCATGAGGCTTCCCTGGGGAACTTTCATATTCCCTCTCGGCAAGATCTATAAAACCGCCGCGAACAGGGAAAGTCTCGGAGACTATTACAATTCTCTGCTGGCGGACAAATTAAGGGCCGCCAACGGCGGGCTGAGCTGAACGGACTATTGATTCGGCGGAACGATTATTTATAAACTCTGTTTATGACAAAAGCCGCCTTGCTCACGGCCTTTATAGTTTTTACCCCTGCCGCCCTCCACGCCGGCTTTAAGCTCAATACCGTAAGTTCGGAAGACATCAAAGCCGACGCTCCCGCGGCCCCCGCGCCCCGCGCCCCCGGCGAAACCGTTAAGGACTGGACCATCATGGTCTTCATGAACGGCAGGAGCAATATCGAGCCTTTCGCCCTCAACGACATAAACCGCTTTGAGACCGCAGGTTCTAGCGATAAGGTCAACATCGTGGCGGAACTGGGCCGTTCCAAAGGCCTTGAGAACGATACCGCGGCCGACGGCGACTGGGAAGGCGTGCGGCGCTATCTTATCGTCAGGGACATGGACAAAGAGCGCATCGCCTCCCCCGCGCTGATGGATCTGGGCAAGGTCGACATGGGGGATTACAGGGAAGTGGTCTCTTTCGTAAAATGGGCAAAAGCCGCTTATCCCGCCAGGCGCTATATGCTGATCATCTGGGATCACGGCTGGGGCTGGATAGACCCCAAAAAACCAGGAGAGAACCCGCTTGACGGCGGCAAATCCATTTCTCATGATTTCGTCAGCGGCAACTACATCGGCACCACCGATCTGGGCAGGATCTTCAAAGAAGCGGGGCGCGTGGACGTCTACGCTTCCATGGCCTGCTTCATGCAGATGGCCGAGGTGGCGTACGAACTAAAAGACGGGGCCGACATCATAATCGGCTCTGAAGAAGTGATCCAGCTGCCCAGCCTGAACTTCGAGGATTTCTTCGGCCTGATGCTCGCGAATCCCGGCGCCGGCGCGGAACAGGCCGGCGTATACGCCGTGGACACTTTCAAGGAGATGTACTCCCGCCCGGAATACCACGACATGCTGACGCAAAACAAATACGGCACCCAGCTTTCGGCCATACGTTCGGACAAACTGGAGGAGCTGGCGCGGAAAATAAAGAATTGGACCGGCCTGGCCATGCAGGTAAACGACGCCGCGGCTTATAAAAAAGCCCGTACCGGAGTACTGCGCTTTGAGATCGGCGACGAAACCACCGACCCGGACAAGCAGATCTCCTTTTACGGAGATCTGTATCATTTCGTGAAACTCGTCAGCGCCGGTCTGGACGCCGGCAGACCCGGAGCGGACAAGCTTAAAGCCGCCGGCGAGGATCTTAATAAGTTCATCGCCTCCGGCCTCACGGTAAAAAACGTCTATCTGGGCATGGATCGCACGGGAAAAGACTATTCCAACACCCACGGCATCTCGATAAACATACCGGGCAAGCCGGGCAGCCTTATAGAATACTATCCGACCTACTCGCGGCTCGCTTTCGAAAAAGCGGCCGAGTGGAAAAAATTCACCGATTATCTGGAAAAAATAGATTGAAGATTGGAATCTTAAATCTTGAATCTTAAATCCGGACTCTCGAATCGGATCAAGGCATATGTCTCCCAATCCAGCGCGGCCTTACGAAGCGGGTTCCTCTTTCAGGCCCGCTTTTTTATTTCTGCGGGCGGACCAGCGGCGGGCTCTTTCGGCGCTGTACGGCTATGCCCGCGCGGTGGACGACATAGCCGACGAAGAGTCCGCCGGGCCGGAAACCAAAAAAACCGCGCTGGAGGCCTGGAGGGACAGAGTGGAAACGCTGTTTGCCGGCGGCGCGCCCCGGACGCCCCTTGAAAAAGAACTGGCCTGGGCGACAGGCGCTTTTGACATGCGAAAAGAGAACTTTCTCCTGCTGCTCGAAGGCGTGGGGATGGACACGCATAAAAACGAATACGCATCCCTGGAGGAACTGAAATATTATATGTACCGCGTGGCCTCGGCGGTGGGACTATCTGCCCTGGAAATCTTCGGCTGGCACGGAGAAAACGCCCGCGCCTACGCGGAGAACCTGGGTTACGCCGTACAGTTGACCAATATAATAAGGGATGTTTTCGAGGACGCCCGGTCGGGCAGGGTGTACATCCCGGCGGAAGACCTTGAGAGATTCGACTGCGATCCTGACGACCTTAAAAGCCCCGTTTACCCGGATAATTTTATAGAATTGATGAGGTTTGAAGCCGGGCGCGCGCGCGGCTTTTACGCCAGGGCGCTGGAACTGGCCGGCGGAACCGGAAAGAAAAAACTTTTAAGCGCGTTCATAATATCCCAGGTCTATTCCGACCTGCTGGACAAGATGGAAGCGGGCGGGTTCAGGACGGCGGATCGCCGGATCCGCCTGAACCGGTTAGAAAAACTGCGGGCGGTATACAGGGCGTGGAGAACAACATGCTGAAACCGGATTCGTGGATACGGGAGAGGTGTCTTAAAGGGAAAATGATCTCGCCTTTCGTGGAAAGGCTGGTCGCCAGGAATAAAATTTCCTACGGCCTGTCCTCGTACGGATACGACATCCGGGTGGCCGACGAGTACAAGGTTTTCACCGACGTCCACAACTGCGTGGTGGATCCTAAGAATTTCAGCCCCAGATCTTTCGTCGACATAAAAGCGCCGCACTGCATAGTGCCCGCCCATTCTTTCGCTCTGTCCCGTTCGGTGGAATATTTCAGGATACCGCGCAACGTCATAGGGTTATGCATAGGCAAAAGCACCTACGCCCGCTGCGGGATCGTGGTGAACATAACGCCGCTGGAACCGGAATGGGAGGGGCATCTTACGCTTGAGATCTCCAACACCACCCCCCTGCCGGCCAAAATTTATTCCAACGAGGGCATAGCGCAGCTGGTTTTTCTTGAAGCCGACCGCATCTGCGAAACTTCCTATAAGGACAGAAAAGGCAAGTACCAGTCCCAGCGCGGAGTCACGCTTCCCAGGACACTGAAGTGATTTTTTATCTATGCGTTTACAGATCGCGTTCTTATGTCTTCTGTCGCTGATCCGCCCCGCCCCGGCCGGCACGGTCGCGGAAAACCCGGCGCTGCGGGAAGCGGCAAAATATTACGAACTCGGGCGTATCGACAAAGCCCTTGAGACCTGTATCGCGGCCCTGGAAAAAGACCCGGCCGACGAAAATATCTACGCTTACGCCCTGGAAATACTCCCCGAGGGCCGGTCCAAATACCACACCCCCCTCCTCGCTATAACCGACAAAGCCGCCGCCCTGAAAACCGGGACGTATCTCTACTATCTGGGCCGCTGCAAGCTGGCCCGGGGCGCCGGACAAGCCGCCGCGGCGCTGCCGAACTGCAAAAAAGCCAGAGAACTGGATCCCACGGCCTGGCCCGTATACCGGGAACTCGGGCTGACATATTCAAGCCTCGGCGACGGCGACAGAGCGGCGGAAACGCTTACGCAGGGCGCGGAACTTTACCCCGGCAGCTACAAGACTTACTACTGTCTGGCGGCAGAATATGAAAAACAAAAAAACACCGCGGACGCCCTGACAAATTACCGCAAAGCCCTGGAACTCCTCAGCGCCTCCGAAGACTCCGGCCGGCGCGCGCAGACCGCACTGCTCCGGAATAAGATCGAACGCCTCTCCGCGGATGCCCGTTCCAAAACCGCGCAGAAAAAACCCGGCGCTACAAACCCCGCGCCCCGCGCCCCGAACCCAGCGCCAAAAGAATCTTTTGCGGACCGCATGAAAACGGCGGAATACCTCACGCGGCTGGGGAAATATGAAGACGCCGCGGAAGAATACCGGAAAGCGGCGGAGCTGTTCGGCAAGACCGACCCTATGGCGGCTTTCTGCCACCTGAAGGCCGGCCAGATCTATTTTAAACTGAACAAGATGAACAAAGCCATCCTGTACTACGGCAAGGCCCTGGAAGCGAACGGCAACGACCTGAACGCCATGCTGGGTCTGGCGGCCGCCTATGAAGCCGGCGGGGAGCCCAAAAAGGCGGAAGCCATGTACGCCCGCGTATTGAAAGCCGAACCCGCCAACGCGAAAGCCCGCGAACGTCTGGATGAAATAAGTTTCGCCCTTTTGTCCGACAGCCAGCTCCTGGAGGAGCTGCGCGGCCGGGGAGCGCCGGACGACAAAAAGACCGTCCCGTCGCCGGAAGACGTCAACCTGCTCAAAGCCATACGCCTGGCAGAGCGCAACGGCGCCGTGGATTACCTCCGCGCCAAAACCTCTTACACCAAAGGTTCCATAGTAGAGAAACAGGAACCGGATCATGTCAGGCTTATACTCACGCTGGCGGGCTTTAAGAATTACCGGAATTATCTCACCCGCGACGCCGTAAATTTTTTCGAGAAAAAAAACATCCCGCTGCGTGACATCTTCACCCTGCGCGATCTCGCCGGGCGGCCTCTTTTTGACAAGGGCGGACACCTGACCCAGGAAGGGATGCGGGCTTACTGGAACGGAGGAACCGGCGTCAAAAGCTGGCTTATGCGTTATGAAACCGTCTCCAACTCCCCGGAAGACGACAAGTTCAACGCGCGGATCAGGGAACTGCTGAAGACCGGTTTTATGGAAATATCCGAGCCTGAATATTTGTGGCTGATAAAGGCCACCGATTGCCCGGAAGATGTCCTCCAGGCCCCTCCCTGCGGCATTAAAATGCTGACCGCGCCTGGACTGCGAAAATACTTTTTATGTCATGTAGAAACCGAGTTATGCTATACTTCGGCGGCGATGATATTGTCCGGACTTGTAGAACGGTACCGCGCCGGAGACACGTGGATCCCGGAAACCGGCGGAACCACCGCCTTTTTCGGGACCGGCGGAGGAGAAAAGCGCCGCTTCTGCCATAACGGCAGGATCTGGAACGGGGGGGATGTCCCCAGGGGGAAATAGCCATGCCTGATAAACCGGTGGAAGTTCTTATATTGGAAGACGATCCCGATTATTTATTGCTGCTTAAAAAATTTATCGCGGCTTTTAAACGCGGCGATATGCGGCTTTCCGCCGCCGGAAAACTCTCGGAAGCCGTGGATCTCCTGAATAAAAAACGTTTTGATCTTCTCCTTTCCGACCTTAATCTGCCGGACAGCGGAGGCCTGGCTACTTTTCGCGGACTGCAGGCCGCCGCCCCGCAAACCCCCATAATCATCCTGACCGGACTGGACGACGAAACCATGGCCCTGCAGGCGGTCAGGGAGGGCGCCCAGGATTATCTTATAAAAGACGAAGTAAATGCCGGCGTCCTGATGCGCGCGACGGTCTACGCGATGGAGCGCAATAAACTGCTGCAGGAACGCCTTAACCTCATAAATAAACTTACCGCGGCGCTCTCCAGCGTAAAAACCCTGACGGGCCTGCTGCCCATCTGCGCCGGCTGCAAAAAGATCCGCAACGACAACGGCTATTGGGAACAAGTGGAGATGTATCTGAAAGAACACTCCGATATGGAATTTACGCATGGTTTTTGCCCCGACTGTATTAAAAAGCTTTATCCCGAATTGTCGGAAGAGATAAAAAACAGGCCAAGATGAAAATAAACCATAAGATACTTCTGGGCCTTATCTCCCCCCCCATTCTGGCGCTGGCCACCGCCTGGCTGGCCGCTTCCAAAGGCCGCGAGATCAGGCTGATACAGCACACCATCCTGAACGAAACCATAAACAAGATGGAAGCTCTGGAGCGGATTAAAACGGCCGGCGGGGGAATGGCGGGAGCGATGAACTCCCACCGTCGTATGCTGAAACTGGGACAAAAGGATCTGGCGGAACAGGATCTGGCCCGGTTCCGCAGAAACCGGGAAGCGATGGATCTCCATAAAAAGACTTTTGCCGATTCCGAACCCGCCTCCGACGCTGAGATAAGAACATTGCTCAAAGAACTGGACGCCGTGGAGCGTAAAATAGGCCAGGGCGCCGGAGAAGCGGCGCCCGAACTCCGGCCCGGCCCGGATAAAAATCCGGTAAAAACAAGCCTGGGATCCGGGGCGGACGCGGAAAAAGATTTTTTTGACATAATAGCCCGCATGGCCACCCACGAAAAGAAAGAAGCCTGGAGGGATATAAGCTACGCCCAGGGCCGGCTGGGGGAACTCCGCATCATACTGGCGGCGGGACTGCTGGCGTCTTTTTTACTGCTTGTCTGGCTCGCCTCCGTCATCCTCAAATCCATCTCCGCGCCCATCTCCAAGCTTGAGCGGGCCGCCGCCGGCCTGAGCAAAGGAGACTTTGGCGTCCGCGCGGACATCACCTCCAGGGACGAATTCGGAGCGCTGGCCTCCGCATTCAACGCCATGGCCGCCTCGCTGCAGGAGCGTACGGGCGCCCTGGCGCTCGCGAACAAGGATCTGACGGAGGCGCTGGCGAACGTGAAAACTCTTTCCGGCCTGCTGCCCATCTGCGCCAACTGCAAGAAGATCCGGGACGACCAGGGCTACTGGCGGCAGGTGGAAGAATATTTCGACAAGCACTCCGAGATAAAGTTTTCCCACGGTTTCTGCCCCGCCTGCGCGAAGAAACTGTACCCCGAATTTTCCGGCAGGATAGCTGATGAACAAAAACGCGACGGACCGGAACGCAAGGAAAAAATATGACAAACCCGATGAACCACACCAAAGAATACAGAACCCGCCGCTTCATGAACTGGTTCCCGCTGGGCCTCACCTACGCGACTTTCTACATGGGCCGCTACAACCTGAACGTGGCCGGCAAGACTATGATGGATTACTTCCACCTTTCCAAGGGAGAGTTCGGCGTCATCGCAACGGCCGGTTTCTGGACCTACGCCCTGTCGGTCATGTTCAACGGCCCGCTGGCGGATCGCATCGGAGGCAAAAAGGCGATCCTGATAGGAGCCGCAGGCGCCTCGGCCCTGAATCTGATCATAGGCCTCCTCTTCCTGAGCGGCTGGCAGACAAAATTGATCCTGGGCATGTCGCTCCTGTACGCCGCCAACCAGTACTTCCAGTCTTTCGGCGCGCTGTCGGTAGTCAAGGTAAACGCCCCGTGGTTCCACGTCAAGGAAAGGGGAATCTTCGGCGGCATTTTCGGCATCATGATCTCAAGCGGCTACTTCCTGGCCATGACGGTCGGCGGCTGGATCCTGGCCTATCTGCCCTGGTACTTCGTGTTCCTCATTCCCTCCGCGGCCATAGCCGCGATGTTCGCGGTGGATTTTTTTCTGGTGCAGGACACGCCGAAAGCCGCGGGTTTCGAAAATTTCAACACCGGAGACGCCACCTCCAATGACGCGGACCGGGACAAGCCGGCGGACTTCAACCACCTGCTCCGGCGGGTTCTGACCAACCCCGTCATCATAACGCTGGCGGTCTCGGAATTCTGCACGGGATTCGTGCGCCAGGGCCTGATGCTCTGGTTCGTGCCTTTCCTGAGCGAGGTTCACAAGATAGAGCACGGCAGCTCACTGTTCACCCTGGCCGGCAGCGGCGTCACCGCTGGAGGCATAGCGGGCGGCCTCCTGTGCGGCTACCTGTCCGACCATTGGTTCCAGTCCAGACGCGCCCCGGTGGCGTTCATCTTTTACCTGGGCCAGATCGTCTCCTTATATATACTGGGCAGGACCGCCTCGCCGCTGGCGGCTTCGTTTATGATAGGCGTCTGCTGTATGTGGATCTTCGGAGTGCACGGGATGCTTTCCGGCACCGCCTCCATGGACTTCGGCGGCACGAAAGCGGCCTCCACCGTCACAGGGCTGCTGGACGGGGTGCAGTACCTGGCCTCGGGCCTCACGGGTTTCTTCATGGGCTCGCTGCTGGATAAATTCGGCTGGGGGGCCTGGACCTGGATGATAATGCCGTTCTCGCTTACAGGCGCGTTGCTGATGCTGCGGCTGTGGAACGAGACCCCGCTTAAAAAAAGCCCGGCGTCAGGACAACCTGAGGAGCACCGACCGCTGGTCGAAGACGAAGCCTAGGCCGCTGGAATTCTCCCTATGTTGCAAGCAAATAGAAATGTCCGGTAGTAGCGGCATTTAGAAATGTCCGCTTTGTTGCCGTGATCCTGCGTATTGCTCCTGTGGCTTTTTTAATAACCATCCCATCTTCCGCCAGGGGTGATCCC
>Ga0209211_10000360_pt1 | contig 97186 bp, 90 predicted proteins | sample RifGroA2_FD_183992 | JGI IMG/M metagenome (GOLD analysis project Ga0209211, IMG submission 183992) | Groundwater microbial communities from Rifle, Colorado, USA - Groundwater A2 (SPAdes) (version 2) | ecosystem: Environmental > Aquatic > Deep subsurface > Groundwater | place: Rifle, Colorado... | reverse complement strand
TGGCGGCGAACAGCTCGGCCTGCTTGACGGTGTCTATGCCGAGGTCGGCTTCCATGTCGAGGTCCAGCTCCAGCATGTCCTTGGGATAGCCGGTCTTGTCGGCTATCATGTCGAGGATCGCGGTTTTAACCGCTTCTTCGCCGGGACCGGCGGCCTGCGCGCGGGCGGCGGGCGCGGGCGCCGCGGCGACGGGGGCGGCAGCGGGGGCCGCTTTCTGCGCCGGGGCGGCGTGAACTGGCGCGGCCTCGACCGGCGCGGCCGAACCGCCTTTTTCTGACATTACGAACTTTATGCAATGCCTTATGGTCGGGTAGTCCTTAAGGGAGATGGTATCCTTGCGCGCGATGGCGTACTGTTCGCGTATCGCGGCGAAGAGCTCGGCCTGCTTGACGGTGTCTATGCCGAGGTCGGCTTCCATGTCGAGGTCCAGCTCCAGCATATCCTTGGGGTAGCCGGTCTTTTCGGTGATCATCCTGAGGATCTCTTCCTTTACGGAATCCTCGTTCACGCCGGCGGGCGCGGTTTGGGGCGCCGGGGCCGGCGCTGCGGCCGCAGGGGCGGGCCTGGGCGCGGCGGCCGCCATCACGGGTTCGGGCCTGGGCGCGGGCACGGCGACCGCGGCTGCAAGTTCTTTCACAGGGGCGGCGGGCCTGACGCCGGCTGCCTTTTTATCCTTTACCCTGAGGGTGTTGAAAACCGTTTCCAGTTCTGGCGACTCGTCTCCCGAGATCTCTTTCAGCCAGGCCTGGTAGCGGGCGGGGTTCTCGAAGCGGCTTTCCCCCGCCTTCCAGACGCGTTCCAGCAGCGACATCGCCATGTGCGAGCCGAAGCCGGCGGCGAAGCGCAGGGCGTACTTGAAGTCGTACTTGCCGCCCTTGGAAAGGTTGATGCCGGCCAGTTCGGGGTCCGGTACCTTGTAGTTGGCGATGGGCGGGACCAGGCCCGTATTCAGCGCCCGCACGGCGACCGCGTCCTCGAGCGAGGCGCCCATCGTGTGGCCGGTAAAGCCTTTCACGTTGCTCACGATGATCTTGTCGGCCGAAGCGCCGAAAGCGCGGCGCAGGGCCTTCACCTCGGCGGAGGCGCTGCCGCCGCGGGCCGGGGTGTAGGTCTCGTGGGACATGAACATCATGTGCGGCGCCATTTCCTCTTTCTTAAGACCGTAGATGCGCTCCGCCTTGGCCACGAACTTCTCCATCACCGAGGAGACGTGTTCGGTGTCGAGGCGGGTCACGTGGTAGGCCGAGTTGGCGCATTCGGTGAGCAGCAGGCGGGCGAGCGGCTTCATGCCGCGCGCGAGGGCGAGGGTCTCGTCCTCTATCACCATGCCGACGGCGGCCGAGCCGGCGATGAGGCCGTCGCGCCTGAGGTCGAACGGCAGGGCAGCCTCGGAGACGTTCTCCTTGGTGGAGGCGGTGCCGGAGGCGAGGAAGCCGGGCATGGTCCAGCCCTGCATGGTGCGGTTGGTGACGTCGTCGGCCGAGATGACCACGACGCGCTTGCACTTGCCGGCGCGGATCCAGGATTCGGCCACGTGCACGGCCTGGGTGGTGGAGGCGCAGGCGGCGCTGACGTGTATGGCGGGCCCCTTGGCGCCCACCCACTGCGCGAACTGGCTGTCGGCTATCGGGATGACTTTCAGCAGGAAGTTCGGGCTGAAGGCGTACGGGTCTTTTGCGGCGTTATAGTGGGGCAGCTGCGTCTGCAGCCAGCCCCTGAGTTCGGCTTTGTCGCTTTCGTGCGGCAGTTTGTCCACTATCTGGTGGTAAAGCTCCCAGAGCTGGGCGGCGTTGAGGTCGGCGTACTTGTGGTTGAAATAGCCGGAGGCTTCCTTGATGAGCTGCTCGGTGGCCGGGAAGGCCGACGCGAAGATCACGCCGGTCTCTGAGGCCAGCGGCTCGGGCAGGGCCCATTTCTCCGGCAGCCAGCCGCCGGTGGTGGTCTTCTTGTAATAATGGATCAGCGGCAGGCCCGCGTCCTTGAGGGCCAGTACGCCGGCGGCGATGGCCATCTTGAACGGCGCGCCGAGGGCCTTGGCCACGGTGTGGGGCAGGCCGAATTCCTTCTCGATGTCCAGGTGGCCGACGCGGGCGGAGAGCTTTATGGCCTGGTCCACGGAGTCGATCCTGACTATGCTGTGGTTGCCGGTCGGGGACTTCACCACGCGCACGATGTTCTTGTCGATCTGCTCGGCCCGCCAGGGGCCGGGGATGGCCTCGATCATGTTCCTGCCCTCGAGGATCTCGTCGAGGTTGTGTTCGCGGAACATTTTATCCCAGGTGCCGGGCGTGCCGCCTGCGATGCCGGTGAACGCCACCGGGTTGAAGTTGAAGCCGTAGCTTTCGGCGAACGCGGCCTTGTCGGCGGCGAGCGGCGCGGCGGAGGCGCCGCCGGCAAAGGCCGGCGCGGAAGCCGGGCCGGCGACTTTCAGCGCCCAGCCCTGGTAGTAAGGGTTGAAGAACTTGCCGCCGCTCTGCGGGGTCTTGCCTTCCCACTTTACCGGGATGCCCAGGGCCGTCATGTTGGCCAGCAGGTCGTTGAACTCGGTGATGCCGCCGCGCTTGGGGTGGTTGGAGGCCAGGATGGTGACGTCCGGTTTGTCCTTCAGCGTGGAGGTGGCGAAAGCGCTGAGCACGCGCTTGGGGCCGCACTCTATGAAAGTGCGCACGCCCTCGGCGTACATGCGTTCAAGCTGCTTGATGAATTCCACGGGGCTGGTCATCTGCTTGATCAGCATGTCGTAGATGCCCTGCTTGTCGACGGGGAAGAAGTCCGCGGTAACGTTGGACAGGATCTTCATGTCCGCCGCTTTTATCGGGATGTTCTGGAGGAACTTGCGGTAAGGGCCCATGGCCGGCGCCACTATTTCGGAATGGAAGGCGTGGCTCACGGGGATCTCCCCCGCCTCTACGCCCAGGTCCTTGAACATCTGGATGGCGGTTTCCACGGCCTTGGCTTCGCCGGCTATCACGGTCTGCAGCGGGCAGTTCTTGTTGGCGCAGATGACATAGCCTTTGATCTTCTTCAGTTCTACTTCCACCTTGTCGCAGCCCCAGGCGATGGAGGCCATCTTGCCGGGGTCGGCTACCTGGACGTTGGCCATTTCCTTGGCGCGGCTGGTAACGGCGCGCAGGCCGTCCTCGAAGGTGAAGATGCCCGCGGCGGTGGCGGCGGCGTACTCGCCCAGGGAGTGGCCTATGGCCATGTCGGGCTGTATGCCGAATTCCTTGAACAGGCGGTACATCGCTATGTCGGCGGTCATCATGGCCGGCTGGGTCAGCTGGGTTTGCTTGATGGCGGCTTCGCGCTTGGCCAGCTCTTCCTTGCCCTCGCCGGGCTTGCTCCAGATGGCGTCGGTCAGGCGCACGCCTATCATTTTCTCCAGGATCACGTCGGCCTCGTCGAAGGTTTTCTGCACGACGTCGTACTTGGCGGCCAGGTCCCTCATCATGTCCACGTACTGGGAGCCCTGCCCGGGGAACAGCAGCCCGACCTTCGCGTTGTTCTTGCCGGTCTTGAAGGTGTAAACGCCTTTCAGCTTGAAATTGAGCGGCGGCGCGGTCCAGGTTTCATCCTTGGCGTTCCTGGCCAGGAAGTCTATCTTCTCCGCCAGGTCCTTCGGCGACTTGGCTACGATGGCCACGCCCCAGGCGGCCTTGGCCTTGGTCTGCCCAGGCTGGGCGAAGACGGAAATGGGGTAGGTTTCGGGCCAGTTCGAAACGGCGCCGCTCACGGCCGCCCTGGCCTGCGCTATGACGTCGGCGGGCGTGGCGCCGGTGAAAGTTACGGCCTCGCCCTGTATGGCGGAGAAAGCGGTCTTCGGGTTTTCCACTACTTCGGCCTGCGCGCAGGGTGCGGCTTCAGCCGAGGCCCTGGCAAACCGCTGGTGATCCGGGCCGGTGTATTCTTCCATGGTCACGTGGAAGTTGGTGCCGCCGAAACCGAAAGACGAAACGTTGGCGCGGCGGATGCCGTCCTTCTTCCACTCTTCCGCTTTGGTGATCACGCGGAACAGGTCCAGGTTAATGCCGGGATTGGGCTTCACGTAGTTGATGGAGGTGGGCAGGGTCTTGTTGTAAAGGGCCAGGGCGGTTTTGGCTATGCTGACCGCGCCGGCGGCGGCCTTGGAGTGGCCGATCTGGGATTTAACGGAGGTAAGTCCCAGCTTCTTCCCCCCGCCCATGTGCGGGCCGAACACTTCCTGCAGCACCTGCACCTCGGCGGCGTCGCCCACCTTGGTGGCGGTGCCGTGCGCTTCCACGAAATCCACGTCGGCCGGGGAATAGTCCACCCCGGCGAAAGCGTTCTCGATGGCGATCTTCTGGCCCTTGGGATTGGGGGCGGTGATGCCCTTGCCCTTGCCGTCGGAGGAGGCGCCTACGGAGTTCACCAGGGCGTAGATCTTGTCGCCGTCGCGGACCGCGTCGGAGAGGCGTTTAAGGATATAAACGGAAACGGCTTCCGCCATTACGAACCCGTTGGCCCTTTCGTCGAAAGAATAGGAACCTTCGGCCGACAGCGCGCCGATCTTGCAGAACTTCACGAAAGCCGGGGGGCTCATCATCTCGTCGGCGCCGCCCGCCACCGCCATGTCGAACTTGCCGGCGCGCAGGCCCAGCACGGCGTAATCCAGCGCCGCCATGGAGGAGGCGCAGGCCGCGTCCATGGTCATGTTGGGGCCGTTGAAATTGAAAATATTGGCTATGCGGCCGGCGGTCACGTTGGACAGCTCGCCGGGCATGGTGTCTTCGGTGATGTTGATGATGCCCGCGTCTATGCCAGCCTCGTATTCTTTTATCATGGCGCCCTGCTTGTCGGCCGGCAGCGCGGAGAAAGAGGCGGTCTTCTTCAGGATATCCTCGTTGTAGAACTTGTAGACGCGCAGGTCGGTCATTTCCTTGCGCATCGCGCCCATGGCGTTGCCGATGACGGCGGCGGTCATTTTCGGGTCGAAAGGTTTCTTGTCGTAGCCGGAATCTTCCAGGGCCATGCGCACGGCCTCTATGGTCATCTGCTGCAGGCGGGAGATCTGCGTGGCGGTCTGGGGCGGGATCTTGTAGCGGATCGAGTCGAACTTAAAGCCTTCTATGAAGCCGCCTATCTTGGAATAGGTCTTGTCCGGGGCTTTGTGGTCTTCCGAGAAATAGAGCTTCCAGTCCCAGCGGTCCGCCGGCACTTCGCTGACGCAGTTGCGGCCTTCCAGGACGTTCTTCCAGAACGCGTCCTTGTTAAGGGCTTTGGGGGCTATTATTCCAAGACCGACTATCGCTATTTTTTCATTGTTCATAATCTGGTTGCCTTTTTGTGCTGGCTCGTGTTGTTCAATCCCGCCCCGCTGCTGAAGGGGCTCCCGGTGGTTATAAATTGTGTGGGGTAAACGGTGTCAGAACGGGCCGTTTAAGGATGTCATAAGGTATATTTTATTAAAAAGAAAGTGCGCTGGCAACAAAAAGAGCCGGCGGGGCCGGGGCGCAGGCTCCCGCTTCATAAGGAAAAACCCTTAAAAGCGCGGAGTTTAAGGCCCGGGGAGCCGGGTTCAGTTTTTAAGGGTCATCAGGTACAATACGCCTTTCCGGGAAGAAAAGGGAGTTGAATATTCCACCTGGTCCAGCAATTTCAGCCTGGGGTCCTGGTTGAAAGCGATCACGGCCTTATAATTGTTCATTTTCTGCCATTCCCATTCCCCTATCATGCTCAGGGGCTTCATGGTTTTCAGATAGGCCATGTTCTTTTCATAACTGAGCCAGGCCTCGTAGTCGAAGCCGTTGGCTATTTCGGCCGGGGAGAGCCCGGACCTGGGCCGGCCGGCCAGCTGCCACTTGGCGTCGTTCCAGGCCAGGTAATCTTTCATGCCGGCCCACCCCAGCAGGCCGCACAGCGCCAGGGCCAGGGTCGCGGCGGGTTTTGAGAACTTGACCCCCCTGGCCGCGAAAACCGCGGCCACCGCGAACCACGGCAGCAGCGTGGTGAGCAGGTACCTGTCGAAATACTTGGCCCCGATCAGCGAGACCGCCAGCTGCGCCATGCAGGCGAGGAAGATGAAGCGTAAAGCCGGGGTGCCGGCCCGCAGCGCCAGGCCGGAGGCGCACATCAGGAACACCGCCGCCGCCACGGACGCGCCCGTGGCCAGCTGCCAGAACAGGTGGCTGGCGAAAGGTCCCGAGGGTTTCAGGGCCGCTCCGCCCAGGGTCAGCACTCCCAGGCCCGAGCGGGCCAGCGTGTTTTCCAGGTACGGCAGCGGCCCGTTCAGCAGGGCGAAGACGGCGAGCGTTCCCAGCGCCAGCCAGGGCCCGGCCGAACTGACGCGGCAGCGCAGGCTGTTGCGGGCGGAGAACTGCTTAAGGCTGAACAGGTAGCCGGCCGCCAGCGGCAGCAGCATCAGGCCCGTCTCCACCATCGATGCGAACAGGCGGTAGAACGAGTCGTTTATGAAGCCCAGCGGCCTGGATAAGTGGTCCAGCGTGGCCGCCGCCACGTAGTTCTCGGAGGCCCAGGTCGGGCCGTGCACCGCGTAGAACCACAGCGCGTAACCGGCCATGGCCGCTCCGGGCAGCGCCCAGGTCGCGGCCAGGCCGCGCCATTTCAGGCGGCCCTGGAACAGCAGCGTGACCGTGAAAGCCGCCGGCAGGGCTATGGCCAGCTGCCGCGTCAGGTAGGCGGCGGCGGCGAAGGCGCCGGCCCAGACCAGGGCGGCTCTGTCGTCCGGGTTTTTCAGGTTCCGGACGTAGAAATATACCGCTCCCGTCATCCAGAAAAAATAATGGATGTCGGTCATGAAGGAATTGGCCAGCACCAGGTAAAGCGGGCTGAAAGCCAGGGTCAGCCCGGCGGCGAGTTTTTCGAAAGCGCCTATTTCGAATTCATCGAGCAGCTTGACGAACAGGAAAAGCGCGCCCGCGGCCACCAGGATATTGACGGTGCGCAGGGCGGCGAAACTGAAGCCGAAAATTTTGGAGCAGAGCGCCCCGGTGATGACGTGGAGGACCTGGGTGGAGGAGCCCCAGTCGCACAGCGCCAGCCGCCCGGTATCGGCCAGGGTGCGCGAGGCCATGGCGTAGGCCCAGTCATCGTTGAGGGGAAAGTCGAAAGCCCACGGCGCCAGCGTAGCTGCGAAAATCAAAAAAACGACGGGAACGGCGTATTTCTCGTATCTCTTCACATTATTCCCCCCCTAACTTTTGAAGTATATGAAATGCCCGCCCCGCCCGCAAGGGTTTTGGCTCTTTTGCGGTTTTTAGGGTTTGGGGATTTATAAGCCGCGGCAATAATTATTATAATCAGTATCACCTTAAACAGCGCGGGAGGACGGACCATGGATACTTTGGCATTAAGCCGGCTGCAGTTCGCGGTTACCGCGATGTTCCATTTCCTTTTCGTGCCGCTCACGCTGGGCCTGGGCTGGCTGACGGCCTGGTTCGAAACCCGCTACGTCCTTTCCGGCGACCAGCGCTGGCTCTCCCTCACCCGCTTCTGGGGCAAGCTTTTTCTTATCAACTTCGCCCTGGGCGTGGTCACCGGCATCACGCTGGAGTTCCAGCTGGGCATGAACTGGGCGGAATACTCCAAATACGTCGGAGACGTGTTCGGCGCGCCGCTGGCCATAGAAGCCATGGCGGCGTTCTTCCTGGAGTCCACCTTTATCGGCGTCTGGGTTTTCGGCTGGGACCGGATGTCCAAAAAAGCCCACGCCGCGGCCATGTGGATAGTGGCTTTCGCCACCAATATGTCCGCCCTCTGGATACTGCTGGCCAACGGCTGGATGCAGCGCCCCGTCGGCTACGTCCTGCGCAACGGCCGCGCCGAGATGGTGGATTTTATGGCCCTGCTCACGAATCCCTACGGCTGGCTGGAATTTTTCCATACCGTGTTCGCGGGCTGGGTGATCGCCGGGTTTTTCGTCATGGGCGTCTCGGCCTGGCATTTGCTGCGCAAGAACCAGGAGGAGCTGTTTAAAAGGTCCTTCGGCGCCGGGGCGGTCTTCGCCCTGGCCAGTTCGCTGCTGGTCGCCGGGGTGGGCGACCTGAGCGGCATTAACGCGGCCAGGAACCAGCCCGCCAAGTTCGCCGCGATGGAGTCGGTGTGGGAGACGCGCTCCGGAGCGCCCTACGCGCTGCTGACGATCCCTTCGTTCACGGGGGAGGGCAATGCGGTGGAGGCGCTGAAGGTCCCCTACGCGCTTTCCCTGATGGCCTTCCATTCCCCCTCCGCCGAGGTAAAAGGCCTCAATGATTTCCTGCCGGCCGACCGCCCGCCGGTGCTGCCGGTCTTTTTCAGCTTCAGGACCATGGTCGCCCTGGGCGGGCTTTTCATACTTTTATCCGGGGCCGGGGTCTGGCTCTGGCGCAAGGGCAGGCTGCAGGACTACCCGCTTTACCTTAAGGTAATGCTGTTCTCCATCCCGCTGCCCTACCTCGCCATCCAGCTGGGCTGGATCGTTACCGAGATGGGGCGGCAGCCCTGGGCGGTGTACGGCCTGATGCGCACCGCCGAGGGCGTTTCCAGAACGGTGACCCCGGCGCAGGTGTGGCTGTCGCTGGGCGGCTTCACGCTGTTCTACTCCGCGCTGGGCGCGGTGGACTTCTGGCTGCTGTCGAAATACGCGCGCAAAGGGATGGAGGGGTAGCGGCAAACCATGGGACCGGAACGCAAAACGCGTTCGGCCACACCGTGGCCTCACTCGGTATTCGCCTGCCGGGCTATGCAACCGGCAGGCTCAACGACGGTTTTGCTAACCCGGTCCCATGGCTTGCCTTGCCCGGGTTAAAGGAATAGGGATAAATATGGATTACGCTAAAGTTTGGTTCGTGTTCTGGGCGGTGCTGTGGGCCGGCTACTTCGCGCTGGACGGGTTCGACCTGGGCGTCGGCTTCTCTGGCTGGCTGGCGGCGGACGGAGAAGAGGAACGCCGGAGCGTTTTCGCTTCCATCGGGCCCTTCTGGGACGGCAACGAGGTCTGGCTGGTGACCGCCGGCGGGGCCACGTTCGCGGCTTTCCCGGCCGTTTACGCCGGGCTTTTCAGCTGGCTCTATCCCGCCCTGGCCCTTATCCTTTTCTCGCTGATAGCCCGGGGCGTGTCGCTGGAATTCAGGGGCAAAGTGCAGGCCGCCGCCTGGAAATCCTTCTGGGAGCGGACGGCGGCGGTTTCCAGCTTCCTGGCGGCGCTGCTGTTCGGCGTGGCCTTCGGGAATTTGTTCCGCGGGCTTGAGATAGGCGCGGACGGCTACCTCGGGACTTTCGCCGGGCTGCTGAATCCTTACGCCCTGCTTACCGGCCTGCTGTTCTGCGCGTTCTTCTTCTTCCACGGCCAGCTCTGGCTTTCGTTCAAGACGCCGGCGCCCGTGGCCGGCAAAGCGCGGCGGCTCGCCGGCGGGGCCTGGTACGCGCTGCTGCTGCTCGCCGTACTGTTCGCGGCGGCGAGCTACGCTTACACCGGCCTGAGCGCTAATTTCCTGGTCCGCAAATACCTGCTGGTCCTGCCGGCGCTGCTGACCGCTTCTCTCGTGGCGGCCAAACTCCTGCTGTCGCGCGGGGATCCGGGGCGGGCTTTTCTGGTCTCTTTCGCCGGCATCGTCTTCTTCGCCCTCACGGGTTTCGCCGGCATCTACCCGGACCTGCTGCCTTCCCGCCTGGACCCGGAGTTCGGCCTTAACGTGTACAATTCGGCTTCAAGTCCCTACACCCTCAGGCTGATGACGGCCGTGACGGCGGTTTTCCTGCCGGTGGTGATCTGCTACCAGGTCTGGGTGTACAGGCTTTTCCGGGCCCCGCTCGGTTCCGAGGAACTCAGGAAAAGCGGCATGTACTGATAGCTATAGGTAAAAACGCGCCGCTTTTTGCTAATATAATAACGTTATGAAAATAAAGTTCTGGGGCGCGCGGGGTTCCATCCCCGTTTCCGGCAGACAATACATAAAGTACGGGGGCAGCACCACCTGCGTCGAGGTGCGTTCTAAAAAAGACGAACTGATCATCGTCGACGCCGGGTCGGGCATCAGGCTGCTCGGCAAGGAACTGCTCAAGAACACCCATAACAATTTCAACATGCTCTTCACGCACTCCCACTGGGACCACGTGCTGGGCTTCCCGTTCTTCGCGCCCATCTACAACAAGAAGACCCGCATAAGGATAATGGGCTGTTCCTTTTCTTCCGACCCGGTCCGCGAGATAATCGCCAAAACCATGCAGCCGCCGGGCTTCCCGGTAAAATTCGAGGAGATCTCGGCGCGTTTCGAATTCGCCTCCCTCTGTACCGGCGGGTGCGAGCTGGGCGGCATGCAGGTACTGCCCATAGAACTCAGCCACCCCAACAACGGCCTGGGCTACAAATTCTGCGAGGGCGGAAAAACTTTCGCTTTCCTTACCGACAACGAACTGGGTTTCGTGCACCCCGGCGGCAGGAAGCCGGAGGATTACGTCGCCTTTTCGCGCGGCGCGGACCTGCTGGTGCACGACGCCGACTATACCGACGCCGAGTACCCCAGGCGCCGGACGTGGGGGCATTCCACCTGGCAGCAGGCGCTGGACCTGGCCCTTAAGGCCGAGGTGCGGGCGCTGGGCCTGTTCCACCACAACCAGGACCGTTACGATTCCGAGCTGGACAAGACGGTGGCGGAGTGCGCGCGCAGGGCCCGCAAGGCCGGCTCCAAACTCAAATGTTTCGCGGTCAGGGAAGGCCAGGAAGTAAAACTTTAAACCGGACAAAATTATGCCTAAATTCAACTTTTATTCAGCCTGGATGGACCCGGTGTTCTACCTTTGGGCGGCCGTCGCCGCCGCCGCGCTGTTCGCGCTGGTGTATTCCATCCGCCGGTACCTGGAACTTAAGAACACCGGCGTTTTCGACCAGGAAGCCGCGCCCGAGGACTCTTCTTCAGCGGACCTGCTGCCCACGGTGGACGAGCAGCCTGAGCTGCCCGTCCGGGACGAGCTGCCGGCTCCCGGGCCCGAGCCGATGCCCGCGCCCGGCCCCGCCGCCGCGGAAGCCGGCCTTGGTTCCAACCGCGCCGAAACCTTCGTCCGCGGCATTTACGAGGGGATTTCCGGCCTCGACTCGCGCCTGCGCGGCATAGAGGCAGCCATGTCCAAGGGCCGCGTCAACAACGACTTTACCGTCAAGTTCCTGGAAGACATCCTGCAGGATATAGACTCCCTGGACAAAGCCAAGCTGAAGGCCAGGATAGAGTACCTCCTTTCAGACCTCAAAAAATAAAAGTGAAAAGTTTTTCAGCCATCCTGCCCGCGCTGGCGCTTTGCGCCGGCACGGCCTATGGCGGCTTTTTCCCCGACGGCGCCTTTACGGACGACGCCCGCGGGCTCGCGGCCGCGCAGTTCCTCAAGGTCCCCCCTTCGGCGCGTTTCTCCGCGCTGGGCGGAGCGGGGCTGGCGCTGCGGGGCGCCGACTCCTTCTTCCTAAATCCCGCCGGAGCCGCCGCGCCGGGGCCCGGGGGCCGCGCCGTTTCGGTTTCCTATGAAGCTTTGCTCGAGGGGGCTTCGCGTACCGGTCTCGTTCTTTCCAACGGGACTTCCTCCGGCGTCTTTTCCGCGGGCCTGCTTTACCACGGCGCCGCTCCCGGGGACAGGCTGGACGGGGCCGGCAGCAGGACGGGTCCGGATATCCCCGCCTATGACGCCGCGCTGGGCGCGGGCTGGGCGCGCGCTTTCGGCCCGTTCGACTTCGGCGTCGGCCTGAAATACATAAAATCCCGCCTGGCGGAGGAGTCCGGCGCTTCCGCCGCGGTGGACGCCGGGCTGATCTTCAGGGAGGCTTCCCCTTCCAGCGTGGAACTGGCGCTGGCCGTCCGTAATTTCGGGCCCCCGCTGAAGCTGGGCAGCGAGAAAGACCCGCTGCCTTTCGAACTGGGCGGCGGGCTGAAGTGGAAATACACCCCGGACCTGAATTTCTTCATGGAGGGACGGCTGCCCTGCGACCATTCCCCCTACCTGGCCTTCGCCGGCGAATGGTTTTTCCCTTACGCGGCGGCCTCGGGCCTGTTCCTGCGCGCCGGGATGAATTTCAAGAATTACGACGACCACGGTTTCCTGGGGGCTTTTGCCGGCGGCTTCGGGCTGAAATTCGGCGGTTTTTTGCTGGATTACGCCTTCGCGCCTTACGGCGAGCTGGGCGCGGCGCACCGCATGACGGCCGGCTGGGCCTGGGGCGGCGCGGCGGCGAAAACCGGGCAAAAAAAAGCCGCGGTCCCTTCGCGCTCCGTCGTCCTCGCCGTGGCGGAGTTCACGGCCGGCGGCGGGGTGACCGAAACCGAGGCGGCCGTGCTGCGCAACCTGACGGAGTCGGAGCTGCTGAAGACAAGGCGTTTCAGGATCGTAGAGCGGTCCAAGCTGGATTTTATACTGGCGGAGAAAAAACTGGCCTACGCCGGGCTTTCCGGCGAGCTGGCCGCCGCCGAGCTGGCCCGCGTTTCGGGGGCGGAGTTCGCGGTTTTCGGCCTGGTCTCCAAAGATAAGAAGGGGTATACGGTAACGGCCGGCCTGGTGAACGCCGCCTCGGGCGAGGTGCTGGTCTCTGAAACTGTTCTGGCGGCCGAAGATTATCTTTTCCGGGACGCCTCAAGGCGCCTTGCCGCGGCGCTGGCCGCGCGCTGACGCCGAGAGATCTTTTTCCAGGTGCTTTATGCGCCAGCCGTTCCTTATCCTCTGCGGGTCTATCTTCTCGGCGGCCCTGGCCGCCTCAAGCGCCCGCGCCTTGTTCCCAAGCTCCTCGTAAACTTCGCTGAGCCGCTCGTAGTAGGCGGCGTTGGCCGGGTCTTTCGCGATATTCCATTCCAGGTTAAGGGCTTCTTCCCGGAGGGTTCTGCGCCGGAAGACCCCGCGCAGTTTGTAGCGGGTCTCCCTGTACAGCCCGAACCCGGCCAGCCCCGTAACCACCGCCAGGTCGTACAGGATGGCCGAGCGCGGCCAGCGGACGAGCACTATCATGTTGGAAATGTAAATAAAAAGAAGGAAGAAAGCGCCGATCAGGAAAGCGTCCGTAAAGGAAACGCCGCCGTGCATGTAGGCGGTTTCCTTGCGCTCTATGATGGAGACCAGCGCCCAGGTGGTGGCCAGGGCGAACAGCGTCGAGTAGATTATTATCCAGACGAGCATCAGCGGCCCAGCCTCCGCTTTATCACCCGGAGCATGGCGGCGTGGATGCGCCCGTTGCTGGCCAGGGTCTGGCTGCCCATGGCCGCCAGTTCCTGCCACGGCCCGCCCGCGAAATCCGTCACCTTCCCCCCGGCTTCCTCGAGTATGAGTTTTCCCGCGGCCACGTCCCAGGGTTTCAGCCCGAATTCCCAGTAGCCGTCGGTGCGGCCGGCGGCCAGCCAGCAGAGGTCGAGCGAGGCGGAGCCCATGCGCCGCACGTCGTGGGACAATTGCATGAATTCCGAGAAAAAGCCGCAGTAGAAATCGGCTTTTTCCGCCCTGTCGTACGGGAAGCCGGTTACCAGCAGGGCTTTCGAGACCGAGGGCGTGCGCGTAACGGCGAGCCTGCGGCCGTTGACGAAAGCGCCGCGGCCGCGCGCGGCCAGGAACAGCTCTTTCCTGAACGGGTCGTAAACCCCGCCCGCTTTTATGACGCCGTTATCCGCGAAGCCGATAGAGACGGCCGCGGCGGGAAAACCGTGGGCGTAATTGGTGGTGCCGTCCAGCGGGTCTATGATCCAGAACCGCTTATTGGGGGTGGCCTCCACCGGGCTTTCCTCCGCCATGAAACCGTCGGCCGGGAAAGCCTTGCGGATGAGCGCTATGACGGTTTTTTGCGCGGCCAGGTCCGCTTCGGTAAGCAGGTTGGCCCGGCCCTTCAGGCGGTAGGAGACCTTGCCGAACTTGGCGGCCAGGATCCTGCCGCCGGCCAGCGCCGCTTTTTTTAAGATCAGCAGTTCTTTCATTTTGCCCGTCCGTGTTGTAAAGCCAGGCGCGCCGCCGCTTCCCCGGCGCTTAAGGCCGCCTTGATAAAAACGAGTTTTCGGCCCTTTAACGCCAGGCGCGCGGCTCTCGCGAAATTAGCCCTGAAGCGCGCGTTCTCCATCAGCCCGCCGGCCAGCGCCGCGCGGATCTGCCCGCGGCAAGGCGCGGCGGCGGTTCTTAAAAGCAGCGCCAGTTCGTAATGGGCGGCCGCCTCCAGCAGCGCGCAGGCCTTGTCGCCGCGGGCGGCCCGGGCCAGCAGGGTTTTCGCGTAGGCCGCCGTGGGGCCGTGGCCCAGGGCGCCGGCTTCGTGCAGGCGGCCGAGGGTGCCTAGATATTGCCGGCCCAGCCAGCGCCCGGAACCGGGGTCCCCTGACGGCGGGTTGAAGCCCCCCGTCTTTTTGTAAGCGCCCGGCTTGCCGCTGAAGACCACCGCCCCGGTGCCGGCTATGAGCAGCAGCCCGGCTTTGCCTTTGAAAGCGGCGAAATGCGCCGCCTCGGCGTCCGAGACTACGCCCGCGAGGTTAAGTTTCCCGGCCAGGGCTTTGACCAGGAACGGTTTTTTCCATTTGCGGCTGAAAGCGCCGCGCGTCGCTATGACCAGAGGGGCGGAGGCGCCCCCGGGCCAGCGCGCCAGCAGCGCTGCGAGTTTGAGCGGCAGGGTCTTGAGCGGCGCCGTCCGGAAGCGAATGTTCTTTACGGGGCGCAGGCGCGCGTCTATGGCGGCCACCCTGGTCCAGGTGCCGCCCCTGTCCACGCCTATAGCCGCTATTTCTTTAGTTTTATTCATGCCGCGCTTTGCCCTGTTGACGACGGGAAGGTTAAATGATATCATATAAAAAGCAGTCCATATGATAAGACAGTCAGACGGCGTAAGCCTTTCAACTATAATAAACCCCGAAAACGTGTTTTTCCTTGAGGGAAAGCCTTCCAAGGAAGAGGCCGTGCTGCAGCTTACCGAGAAAATGCTGCCCCGGGTCGCCGCTATTATAAGCCGCAAGGCCCTTTTCGGGCGGGTGGCGGAGGTGGAGAAGCTCAACCAGGTGCTGGAGAGCGGCTTCTATATCCCCCACGCCAAGTTCCCCGAGCTGGACGGTTTCCACGCGGTGCTGGGCATTATCCCCGAGGGCTTCGTTGACCCGGCTACCGGCCTGCGGGTTAAAGCGCTGCTGCTCCTGCTCTCGCCCCACAGACCGGATTTCTTCCAGCGCCACCTGAACGTCCTTTCCCTGCTCAGCCAGACTTTCCAGCCGGAGCTGATAGAAAAGCTGGCCGTTCTGAAAGACCCCGCCGCCGCCGCCGCCCTCGTCACGGGCAAATAATCCCGTTTGCTTTCCGCCGCTTTCCGCCCCCGTCTATAAACATATATAATTGTAGTAATGGTCCCTAATCCCAAATTTAAGCAGGTTTTCGTCCTGAGCACGGCCATGCTCAGCTTCATCTCTTTCTGGAAGGCCGCCTCCATCGTGCTGTGCGACTTCGGCTCCAGCGCCTATTACGCCGGCGGCATCGCCATGAACTCTTTCGGCCCGGCTTTCCCCTGGTTCATCCTGGGCGTCATGCTGTTCTCGGGCCTGATGCTGGGCGTTTACACCGAGTCCTGCCTGATGTTCGTGCGCGGCGGCGTTTACGTGGTGGTGCGCGAGGCCATGGGCAAGGTGATGGCAAAGCTTTCCGTTTCGGCGCTCATCTTCGACTATACGCTGACCGGGCCTATCAGCTCCGTCACGGCCGGCCTTTACCTCGGCAGCCTGCTCTCCAATATCATGCCGCTGCTGCATATCAACTGGCACGTGCCGGCCCGCGCCTTCGCCGTGATCTTCGCGGTGATAGTGACCGCCTATTTCTGGCGGGAAAATATCCGCGGCGTGGAAGAGTCCGCCGACAATAATCTCAAGATCATAGCCTTCGTATCCGTGGTCGCCGTGCTCCTTATCAGCTGGGCCGGCCTTACGATCTATCACAGGGGCTTCACGCTGCCGCCCTTCGAGCCGGTCTTCACCGAAAAAGCCCTGGGCTGGACCGTGCATTTCCCTTGGCTGAAAGCTGTGGGCGTTATCGGCATCATCATGGCCTTCGGTCATTCCATCCTCGCCCTCTCCGGCCTGGAGACGCTGGCGCAGGTGTACAGGGAGATCGAGGACCCCAAATTCGAGAACCTTAAGAAAGCCGTCATCACCATCTTCGTCTTCAGCGTGCTGTTCACCGGCCTGCTGACCTTCATGTCGGCCCTGATCATCCCCGGGGACCTGATCGCCGGCAAGTACGCCGACAATCTGCTCAGCGGCCTGGCGCTGGAGCTGGACGGCCCGTACTGGAGCCGGCTCGGCATGCAGGTATTGGTGGTGCTGTCCGGGGTGCTGATGCTCGTCGGCGCGGTAAACACCTCCTTCGTCGGCTCCAACGGCGTCCTCAACCGCGTGGCCGACGACGGCATCCTGCACGACTGGTTCCGCCACCTGCACAAGAAATTCGGCACCACGCACCGCATCATCAACCTGGTGGCGATAACGCAGATCCTTATAATCCTCATTTCCCGCGGCGACATCTTCCTGCTGGGCGAGGCCTATTCCTTCGGCGTGCTGTGGAGCCTTACCTTCGACACGCTCTCCATGATCATCCTGCGGTTCAGGAAGCAGGACGAGGAGCGGGAGTGGAAGTTCCCGTTCAACATAAAGTCCGGCAACGTCTACGTCCCGATAGGCATGGTGGCGATCCTCATGGTCCTGCTGGCGGCGACCGGCATGAACATGCTCACCAAGAAGGTGGCCACCATAGGCGGTGTGCTGTTCACCATGACCTTCTTTACCATCTTCCATATCTCGGAGAAGATGAACGAGAAGAAGGCGCAGCTTTACGCTCCCGATGAAGACAACGACGAGAAGATGAACCTCCGCAAAGAGGCCGACATCCACACGGTGGTGCCGGAACTCACCAAGGACCGCCGCGTGCTGGTGCCGGTCAGGAACCCCAACAATCTGCTGCACCTGGCCGCGGTGCTCGAGACCGCCGACGACGATACCACCGACATCATAGTGCTCTCGGCCAAGATCGCCAAGGGCATCCAGTCCGGCGGCGAGACCATGTCCGACGAGGACAAGGAAGTGTTCAGCGCGGTGGTGCTGATGGCGGAAAAATACGGCAAGACCGTCAAGCCCATTTTTGTTTTTTCCAACGACCCGTTCTACTCCATGGCGCAGGTGGCGCAGGCCGCCGGCTGCGACGAGATAGTGATGGGAGTTTCCGGTTCCAGCGGGGCCGAAGTGCAGCTGGAGCGCCTGGCCATGGCCTGGGGCATGCTCAGGAAGCCCGACGTGCCGGCCAAGCCGGTGCTGGCTAAAGTGGTTTGGGAAGGGCGGCAGATGACGTACCAGCTCAGCTGAACTTTACGCGAGGTAATTATGGCTATCAGAAGGATCTGCAAATACGGCGAGAAGGTGCTGGAGAAAAAAACCAGGAAGGTGGACTTCGGCGAAATCAAGAAAGAGCTGCCCGTCCTGCTGGCCGACATGTTCGAGACCATGGACTCCGTGGGCGGCGCCGGGCTGGCCGCCAACCAGGTGGGCGTGGACCTGCGCCTCGCGGTCATAAAGATCCAGCGGGAAGGCGAAGAACCGCTCAGCATCGTCATCATCAACCCCGAACTGGTGGAGCGGTCCGGTTCCCTATGCGAGGAAGAAGGCTGCCTTTCCTTCCCCGGCCTGTTCGCCAAAGTCCGGCGCGCGGCCAAGGTGAAAGTCCGGGCGCTCAACGAAAAAGGCCTGCCGATAGAGATAAACGCCGAGGGCCTGTTCGCCAAGGCGCTGCAGCATGAGATAGACCACCTGGACGGCATAGTTTTTATCAGCCGCCTGCCGCTGATGTCGCGCCTTAAGCTGAAGCCGGCCCTGATGAAGCTGAAGGCGCAATGGAAGAAGCTCGACGAGAGGAAACTGGGGCCGGCGAAACTTTAGAGAAGTTCCCGGCCGGGTCCGCGGTCTATTTTACATGGCCAAGCTAAGAATCGTTTTCCTGGGCACCCCCGATATCGCCTGCGGCTTTCTCAGCCGCATCGCCGCCGCCGGGCACGACCTGGTGGGGGTCATCTCCCAGCCCGACCGGCCCGTGGGCAGGGGCCTCAAGCTTTGCTGCGCGCCGGTAAACGCGCTGGCCGCCAAACTCTGCCTGAACGCTTATAAACCCGCTTCCAGGGCAGAGCTGCACTCCGTCCTGGAGGAGCTTAAGCCGGACCTGGCCGTGGTAGTGGCCTACGGCCGGCTTATCCCGGCGGCGACGCTGGCGCTGGCCCGTATCGGCTTCCTCAACGTGCATTTCTCGCTGCTGCCCAAATACCGCGGCGCCGCCCCCGTGCAGTGGACGCTTATCAACGGCGAAAAGACCGCCGGCGTCACGCTGTTCTGGCTGGACGAGGGCATGGATACCGGCCCCGTTTTCCTCAAACGCGAAGAGCCGGTGCTGGAGTCCGACGACGCCCCCGCGCTTTTCTCCCGGCTTTCGGCCTCGGGAGCGGACCTGCTCGAAGAGGGACTTAAAAAAATCTCGGCGGGTGAAATGATCCGCGTCCCGCAGGCGGGCGAGGCTTCCGCCGCCCCCAAGCTTACGCCGGGGCTTACCTGGCTGGATTTTTCGCTGCCCGCTGCCTCGCTGCTCGGCAAGGTGCGCGGTCTCGCCTGCGGGCCCAGGCCGCGCTTTAACCTGGAAGTGCCGGGCCGCAAGGTGACGGTGCAGGTGCTGACTGCGGCGCTGCCCGAAGGGCCCGTGAAGGACGCGGCGCCGGGCGCCGTGCTTTCCGTTGAGCCCGGGGGCGGGTTTGTTGTAAAATGTGGCGTCGGCGGGCTGCTGGTCAAAAGCGTGAAACCCGAGGGAAAAAACGAAATGTCCGGAGCGGATTTCCTTAACGGATCCCGCCTTAAGCCCGGCGACATTCTCCGTTGAGTTCAAAGGAGCGGCTTGTGGGAATCAAAGAATTTTACCAGCGTCATTTCTCCGCCTCGGACGAGCGGATCGTCAGCGCGGGCTTCGTGCTGCGCGTCGGCGGCGTGGGCCTGATCCTGTTCTTCCTCACCTATTTCCTGTTCTCCTGGACCATGGAGACCGTCATCCATAACCGCAAGGAAGTGCTGGTGCCCGACATCTCCGGCAAGTCCTCCGTGAACGCGCTCCAGGCCCTCTCCGAAAATAACCTGGCCATGAAGATCGGCGGCTACGAGTTCAACGAGTCGGTGCCCATCGGCACCGTGCTCAGGCAGGTGCCGGAGGCGGGGAACACCGTGCGCGAGGGCAAGATCGTGCGCGTGGTCTTCAGCCAGGGCGGCGAGTCCGTCTTCACCCCCAACCTTATCGGCCTGCCCCTCAGGAACGCGGAACTGCTGCTGCGTCAGCGCCAGCTGGTGCTGGGCGAGGTCAGCGAGTCCTATTCGCTGAAAGCCGAAAAAGGCACCGTGCTCACGCAGGACCCGAAACCGGAACTGAGCGTTTCCAAGAATACCATGGTGCAGGTGGCCGTTTCCGCCGGTATTCCCCCCGCCGGCATCGTGATGATGCCCGACTTCCGCCAGAAGAAGAGCGAGGAGGCGCAGCAGTGGGCGTCGCAGAACAGCCTGAGCCTTTCGATCAGCGACGATCCCGGCTCGTTCTTCCCGGGCGGCACCGTAATAGACCAGTCCCCCCAGCCGGACACGGTGGTTTCCGCGGAATCCAGGATCACGCTGACGGTCAGCTCCCGCAAGGGAACGGAGGCCGGTTCGGAAAAAGAATTCAGGGTGCACTACGAGGTGTCCCAAAGCGGTTCCCAGCGGCACATCAGGGTAGTGGCGCTCAGCAAGCGCGGAGACAGGGAGATCTTCAACGGGCTCCGGGACCCCGGGTCGAAGATAGACCTGTCCGTCCCTTACGGCGGCGCCGAGAAAATAAGGATCTTCGTCAACGGCATACTGGTAGAGGAGCGGCCCGTCAAATGAAACGCCCCCCCGCTTTCCCCGTCCCGTCCGGGCGCGCGGCGCTCGTTCCTTCCGTCCTGGCCGCTGATTTTTCCTGCCTGAAAGGCAGCCTGGCCCCGGTGAAAAAACTGGCGGACTGGGTGCAGGTGGACGTGATGGACGGCCATTTCGTGCCCAACCTGAGCTTCGGGCCCGGCATTGCCGCGGCGGTGGCCAGGGCCTCCGGACTGCCGGTCGACGCGCACCTGATGGTGGAAGAGCCGGGGCCCTTCCTCGAGGCTTTCGCGGCGGCGGGGGCGGGCCTGATAACCGTCCACGCCGAGGCCGCGCACGCCGGGGCCTGCCTTAAAGAAATAAAAAAAATGGGGCTGAAGGCGGGCCTGGCGCTGCGCCCTAAAACCCCTCTTAAGAAAATAATCCCTTTCCTCCGGGTCCTGGACCTGGTCCTTATAATGACGGTGGAGCCCGGGTTCGGCGGGCAGGCTTTCCTGCCTGAAATGCTGCCCAAGATCAGCGCGGCCCGGGGCCTCATAAAAAAAACCGGCCGCGCCATCTGGCTGCAGGTCGACGGCGGCATCACCGCCGAAACCGCGCGGGCGGCGGCGGGCGCGGGCGCGGATTCCCTGGTGATAGGCAGCGCCCTTTTCAAGGCGCCCAGCCCCGCCGCTTTTCTGCGCGGGCTTAAGCGGACAGTATAAAAAGACCGCCAAGGCGGGCCGGAGAAACGGGGCATGGCTAAAAAGATACTTATAGTCGAGGACGAAACCCTTATCGCGCAGGTGCTTTCCATCCGCCTCGAGGGCCTGGGCTACAAGGTGGTCACCGCTTTCGACGGAGAGGAAGGCCTCGCCGCGGTTAAAAAGGAAAAGCCGGACCTGGTCATCCTCGATATCGGCCTGCCCAGGCTCGACGGCAACACGCTCTGCGAACTGATAAAGGCCGGCGAGGAGACCAAGGGCATCCGCGTCATCATGCTCACCGGCAAGCGCCTGATGGGCGACATGGAGACGGCGTTCTCGGCGGGCGCGGATTTTTACGTGAACAAGCCTTACGAGTGGGCCCGCCTGCTGGGGCACGTGCAGAAACTGATAGGGTAGTTCCAAAATCTCCCCAAATATAATATAATAAACGTTCACGCCAGTCCGCGCAGCAGCGGACCCGTGCCGGATTTTTCGCCGTTCGAAGGGCCTGGTCCCCGGGACGGCGCAAGATAGTTCCCGGGCCGCGCGGCAAGCGCGGCCGCAAACATAGTTTCGTCGGCAGTCAAGGAGGATACCATGGCAGTTGTTCTGAGGCTTCAGAGAATCGGCAAACGCACCCAGCCGCACTACCGGATAGTCGCCATCGAGAAATCGAGCGGCCCGCACGGTCAGCCGCTGGAAATTATCGGCCACTACAATCCCAAGGCCGAGAAAGACAAGGAAAAGGTTTCCCTGAAAACGGATAAGCTCGAGCGCTGGGTCAAGAACGGCGCCAAGCCCTCCGAGACCGTCAACTCCCTCATAATCAGGGCGCGCAAGGCCGAAAAGGCCGCCGCCGCGCCCAAGTAGCCCCGGGGTTACGGCAATTATGAAAGACGTCTTAATGTACATCATCGGCTCGCTGGTGGAAAACCCGCAGGCCGTCAAAGTCGGGGTCGCCGAAGACGGCGACGTGGTCCGCTTCAAGCTCGAAGTGGCCTCCTCCGACCGCGGCAAGGTCATAGGCAAAGAAGGGCGCGTGGTTAAATCCATCCGCACCGTGCTGCAGACCGCCGCCGCCAGGCAGAACAAGAAAGTCTACCTGGACATAGACTAGGCTCTTTGATATGCGCGTAGACGCGGTCACGCTCTTTCCCGGCATGATCGATGCCCCGCTTTCCGACAGCATCGTGGGCCGCGCGCGCGCCGAAGGGTATCTCGAACTGGGTTTTGTCAACCCGCGGGATTTCACCGAAGACCGGCACCGCACCGTGGACGACAAGCCTTACGGCGGCGGTACCGGGATGGTGATGATGGCCGAGCCGGTCTACCGGGCCCTCAAGAAAGTCAGGAAGAAGAATTCCTTCGTCATCCTCCTGACGCCCAAGGGCAGAAAGTTCGACCAGGCGGCCGCCCTGGAACTTGCGGGCAAGAAGCACCTGATCTTTATCTGCGGTCACTACGAAGGGATAGACGAGCGGGTCACCCCGCTGGCCGACCTGGAACTGTCCATCGGTGACTACGTTCTTACCGGGGGCGAACCCGCGGCGGTGGCCGTGATAGACGCGGTGACCAGGCTTATCCCCGGCGTGCTTAAAAAAAGCGACGCCACCGTGAACGAAACTTTTACGGGCGGGCTGCTCGAAGCCCCCCATTACACCAGGCCCGGGGTCTGGCGGGGCAAGAAGGTTCCCGAAGCCCTGCTGAGCGGCAACCACAAGCTGATCGCCGAGTGGCGCGCCGCGCAGGCCGGAGAGCTTACCGGGCGGGCCAGGCCGGACCTGGCCAAAGAGAAGGCCGCCAAGAAGCCGGCCCGCGCCGCCAAGAGAACGGCGCAATAGATTTTGGTTTTTAACTAACTTAGGAGGCAGTATGATAAACATCGCTAACTACCTGGGCATCAAGACGGAAAAGTTTGATTTCCAGTCAGGCGACACCGTGAAAGTCTACACCAAGGTGGTGGAAGGCGACAGTGAGCGCATCCAGATCTTCGACGGAGTGGTCCTTGCCCGCCGCGGCAGCGGCATTTCCGAGAGCTTTACCGTGCGCAAGATCTCCTACGGCGTGGGCGTGGAAAGGGTGTTCCCCCTGCATTCCCCCCGTATCGAAAAGATCGAAGTGGTCAAGACCGGCAAGGTCCGCCGCTCCAAGATCTATTACCTCCGCGGGCTGTCCGGCAAAGCCGCCAGGCTCGAAGAGGTGGAACAGGGCTCAGCGGCAGCCGCTCCCCAGGCGGAACCGGCCAAAGCCGCGCCCGTTCAGCAGCCCGCCGCCGGCAAGTAAGCCGGCCGCGGTCCCCGCGCGCCCGGCGCGCGGGGACTGTCAGATTGGAGCAAACACATAACCGTGCCGCTCTGCAGATTTGACATCTCGGTCCTTGAAAACCGCAAACCGGCTTTCCTCCTGGGCGTAGACGAAGCCGGGCGGGGCCCTTTGGCGGGTCCTGTCACGGCCTCCGCGGCCTGGGTCCCGTTGTCGGCCTACCCCGCGGTTTCCCCTTTCATCAACGACAGTAAAAAACTTTCTCCGGCGCGGCGCGAGCGCGCGTTCAGGGCCATGCTGGCCGCGGGCGTCCGCTTCGGTTTCGGCTTCGCCCTGCCCGCCGAGATAGACCGGGTGAACATCCTCGAGGCCACGTTCAACGCCATGTCAGCCGCCGTGAGGCGGCTTCTTTTTTATACGGGCGCGCAGCCGTCGGGCGCGCTGGTCCTGGTGGACGGGCCTCACCGCATAAAGCGGCTGGAAGGCTGCGCCCAGGAGCCTGTGGTGGACGGCGACGCCAGGTCTCTTTCGATAGCCGCCGCCAGCATTTTCGCCAAGGTCCTGCGGGACCGCTGGCTGGGCGTGCTGGACGCGCGCTACCCGGGCTACGGGCTGGCGGGGCATAAAGGCTACGGCACCGCCGCTCACCTGGAGGCCCTGAACCGCCTGGGGCCCACGGCGGAACACCGGATGAGTTTCTCCCCGGTAAGGATCGCCGCGGGGCTGGCGCGATGAACGAGAAAGGGGCGCGGTACGAAGAACAGGCCGCGCTGTTCCTGAAAGCCGCGGGCTTCGAGATACTGGACCGTAACTGGTCGACCCCCATGGGGGAACTGGATATCGTGGCGCGGAAGGGCGACACCGTGGTTTTCGTGGAAGTGCGGGCCAGGTCCAACCCGGGCTACGGCACCCCGGCCGAAAGCGTGACGCCGGCCAAGCGGGCCAGGCTCATAAGGACGGCGCAGGCTTACCTGAAGGCCCGGCGCCCGGCGGCGGAAAGCTTCAGGTTCGACGTGATAGGCATAGTCCCGGGCGCGGAGCCCGAGCATATCGAGGACGCTTTCAGCGCCGACGGCTTCGGGTTCTAAGGAACCGGGCCGCGGCTTAAGGAGACATCATGGATTCTTCGGACATACTCGTGAACGTGGAAAATACCGCCCGCTGGCTCAAGAAAATAGCCGCGGGGTTCAGGCCCCAGACCGCCATCATCGCCGGCTCGGGGCTGGGAAATTCCCTCCCCCGCCTGGAAGACAAGGTTTCTATCTCCTATAAGGATATCCCCGGTTTTCCCTCCACCACCGTCAAGGGCCACGCCGGCGAGATGGTTTTCGGGCGCATGGGCGGCAAGGACGTGGTGATGATGCGCGGGCGCTTCCATTATTACGAGGGCCGGCCGCTCAGCTTTATCGCTTTCCCCATAAGGGTGCTGGCCGCGCTGGGCGTAAAGAACCTGCTGCTCACCGCCGCGGTAGGTTCGCTCAAGCCCGCGCTCAAGCCCGGCGATATGATCATTCTCCGGGACCACCTTAATCTGATGGGGGCCAACCCGCTGATGGGAAATTACCACGAGGCTTTCGGCGCCATGTTCCCGGACATGAACGAGCCCTACGACAAGGTTTTCCGCCGCGAGGCCATGAAGCTGGCCCGCAAGTTCAAGATCCGCGCCCGCGAAGGCGTCTACACCGCCGTGACCGGCCCGTCCTACGAGACGCCGGCCGAAGTGAAAATGTACCGCCTGCTCGGCGGAGATATCGCCGGCATGTCGGTGGCCCCGGAAACCATCGCGGCCCGCCAGCTCGGGCTGCGCGTGGCCGGTTTCTGCTGGATCTCCAATTTCACCAGCGGCATTTCAAAGACCACGCTGACGCACGACGAAGTGCTGGCGCTGGGAGAAAAAGTATCCTCTAAAATGCGGGCCCTGCTGGAAGGCCTGCTTAATTCAAAGGCGGTATAAAAATATGAGAATGATGGACCTGCTGCTCAAGAAGCGCTCCGGGCTGGAAATGACCGCCCCCGAACTGGAATTCATAGCCCTGGGCGCCGCCGACGGCTCCATTCCCGATTACCAGCTTTCGGCCTGGCTGATGGCCGCTTTCCTCAACGGGCTGACCCCGGCCGAAACCGCCGCCTTCACCCGCGCGATGGCCCTTTCCGGGAAAAAACTGGACCTGTCCTCCGTTAAAGGCGCCAAGGTGGACAAGCATTCCACCGGCGGCGTCGGCGATGGCGTCTCCATCGCGCTGGCCCCCGTCGTGGCGGCCTGCGGCGTGGTGGTGCCCATGATGAGCGGGCGCGGCCTCGGCCACACGGGCGGCACGCTGGATAAATTAGAGGCCATGAAAGGCTTCAACGTGCGGCTCGAGCCCGCCTATATCGTCAAACAGCTTAAGGCCACCGGCCTGTCCATGTTCGGCCAGACGGCGCAGCTCGCCCCCAGCGACAAGAAGCTTTACGCGCTGCGCGACGCTTCCTGCACGGTAGAGGCCCTGCCGCTGATCGTGGCCAGCATCCTCTCCAAGAAATACGCCGAGGATATCACCGGGCTGGTGATGGACGTGAAGTACGGCTCCGGCGCCTTCCTGAAAGATTTCAAGAAGAGCAGGGAACTGGCCGTGGCGCTGATGAAGACGGCCAAGCTGCTGGGCATCCGCTGCGTGGCCGTCATGACCGCCATGGACGAGCCGCTGGGGCTTGCCGTCGGCAACGGCATAGAGACCGCGCAGTCCATAAAGATCCTCGCCGGCGAGAAGGGCCCCGCGGATTTCATGCGCGTGCTGGAAGTCCTTTCCGGCTGGATGATCTACCTGGGCGGCAAGTCCCGTTCCGCCGCCGAAGGCGAGGAGAAGGCGCGCGCGGCCATCGCCGACGGCAGCGCCCTGGAAAAATACCGCCTGATGGTCAAATGGCAGGGCGGCGACGTGCGCGTCGTCAGCGACCCCGACCGCTTCATGCCCAAAGCCAGGCTGGTAAAAGAGATCAAGGCCGCGAAAGCCGGCTTCCTCACCCGCATGGACGCCCGCACGGTGGGCTTTGCCAGCGTGGTGCTGGGCGCCGGGCGGGCCAAGGCCGAGGACGCCGTGGATTTCGGCGCGGGCTTTATCCTGGAGAAGAAGCCCGGCGACCGCGTGAAGCCCGGCGACGTGATAGCGCGGACCTACGGCTCAAGCCCGGCGAAGCTGGCCGACGGCGTAAAGATGTTCGAGTCCTCGCTCGCGTACGGCCCGAAGGCCCCGGCCCGCGCGCCGCTGATCAAAGAGATCATTAAATAGGAGACCGCATGAAGAACGTTCACGTCTCGAAGCACCCGCTGGTGATGGACAAGATCGCCCGCCTGCGGGACAGGAAGACCAGCGTGGTGGATTTCAGGCGCCTGATGGGCGAGCTGAGCATGTTCCTCGCGCATGACGCTTTCCTGCACGCCAAGGTCAAAAGCGTCAAGGTCCGCACCCCCATAGGCACCGCCAGGGCCATGCGCCTGTCCCACGACATCGTGTTCGTGGCCATACTGCGTGCCGGGCTGGGCATGGTGGACGGCCTTATCAAGCTGCATCCCGAGGCCAGGCTGGCGCATATCGGGATTTACCGCGATGAGGAGACCCTGAAGCCCGTGAAGTATTACGTGCGCCTGCCGGAGAACGTGACGGACAGCCTGGTGGTCATCGCCGATCCCATGCTGGCTACCGGCGGCTCCGCCGTGGAGGCCGTGGAAATAATGAAAAGCCGCGGCGCGAAGAATATATGTTTCATCTGCATGATAGCGGCCAGGGAAGGCCTGAAGCGCCTGGCGGCCGCCCACCCCGAGATGCCTATTTACGTCGGCACGGTGGACGAGAAGCTCAACGGGAACGGCTACATAGTGCCGGGTCTGGGCGACGCCGGCGACAGGATGTTCGGGACGGACTAGCTCCCGCAGAAAAAACAAAAGGGACAGCTCGCGCTGTCCCTTTTTTTTGCCCGGCCGCGGCTTATCTCTTGGCGTGCGGGTCCGCGATGCGGGTAAGCGTCGCGTGGTCCAGTATCTTTATGGCCTTGGTTTCGCGCTTTATGACGCTGCGCTTTTCCAGCTCGGCCAGCGTGCGCACTACCGTCTCCAGCGCCAGGCCGGTTATCTCGGCTATTTCCGTGCGCTTGAGGCCGTGGATGGCCGGGGTGGACGTGTCCTTGGATTTATAGGAAATGGCGTTCAGCAGCGCCCTGGCGACCTTGGAGCGGGCGGGCTTGTAAGCCGTGTCCTTCAGCTTGAGCTGCAGCGTGCGCATCTCCATGGACACCTTGGTGAGGAAAAGCTTGTAGGTCTTCGGGTGGTCGTTGAGGAACTGCTCCAGGTTTTTCCTGTCCACGAAAGAGAGGACGGTCTCGCCCATGGCGCGGCTGTTGCAGAGGTAATCGTTCTCGGAGAACAGGGCGATATGCCCGAAAGTCTCTCCGGGATGGCGTATCCAGGTGATCATCTGCTGGCCCTTGGCGTCGGTCGAGAAGACCTTGGCGCGCCCTTTGCAGACCGTGTAGACGCCGAGGGGCTTCTGGAATTCGGCGTAGATCCCCTCCTCGTCGGAAAATTTGCGTCCGAGTTTTATCGAGTTCCAGGCTTTCTGCGCCTGCGCGTCGAGCTTGTTGTAAAAACAACTGGTCCGGAAGCGGCAAATACCGCAATCCGGAGCTTGATTTTTAGTGAATCGGTCCATATTCTCCCCCGTCCCGCTGTCGGGCTAACCTTATTATATCTTATTTCCGCTCCCGCCGTCATTTGCTAAACTATTGGGGACGAAAGCGCCGCTTATTAATTCGCTACGGCATGCTAAAAGACCTCAAAGCCCTCGGAAAAGAATCCCTGATCTACGGCCTCTCCACGGTGGGAGCCCGCCTGCTCAATTTCCTGCTGATGCCGTTCTACACGCACTACCTGCTGCCGGCGGAGTACGGCGTAGTAGCCACGGTGTTCTCCTACATAGCGTTCCTCAATATCCTCTACCAGTACGGGATGGACCAGGCGTACATGCGCCATTACGACCACAAGGAAAAAGCTTTTTCCACGGCTTATTCCTGCGTGCTGGTAACCTCCGTGCTGTTTTCCGCCGTGCTGGCCTGCTGTCCCTCCTTCTGGGCCGGCCTGGGCGGCATAGGCGCGGAGCGCGGCAACCTCGTCCTTTACGCCGCGGCCATCCTGTTCCTGGACAGCATTAACGTCCTGCCTTTCGCCGACCTGCGCATGGCGCACAAGCCGTTCTATTTCGCGGGCGTGCGCATGTTCTCCATAACCCTGAACGTAGTTCTCAATATCGTTTTCCTCACCCGCCTGCACATGGGCATAGAAGGGGTTTTTCTGGCCAACGTTATCTCTTCGCTGGCTTCGGTGGCGGCCGTGCCCAAGCGCTTCACCTTCACCTTCGACCGGGAACTGTTCGGCAAGCTGGCGGCTTACGCCCTGCCGCTGCTGCCGGCCGGCCTGGGCGCCATGGCCGTGCAGGTGATAGACCGCCCCATACTGCTGCGCCTGGCCGGGGAAGCCGCCGTGGGCGTCTATCAGGCCAATTACCGCCTGGGGATCTTCCTGGTGCTCGTCGTCAGCATGTTCGACCAGGCCTGGCGGCCCTTCTTTATCGAGCGCGCGGACAAGCCGGGCTCCCCGGCCGTGTTCGCCCGCGTGCTTACTTATTTCACGCTGGCGCTGGTCTGGCTGGGCATGGCGCTCGCGTTCTTCATCCCGGACCTGGCCCGGTTCCAGGTGGCCGGCCGGCCGCTCATCCACGAAAGCTACTGGCCCGGCCTGGGCATCGTGCCCGTGGTGCTGTTCGCGTACCTGGTCAACGGGATCTACGTGAACCTGCTGGCGCCTGTCATCATCGCCAAAAAAACCAAGGTGATAATGCTGGCCACGCTGCTGGGCGCGCTGGTGAGCGTAGCCGCCAATTTCGCGCTGATCCCGGTGCTGGGCATCCTGGGCCCGCCGTGGGCCGCTTTCGCCGCCTATTGCGTGATGACGCTGACGGTCTATTTTTACGGGCGGCGCTTGTTCCCCGTGCCTTACGAACTGAGGCGCCTGGCCCTCGTGGCCGCGGCCGCGCTGGCGCTGTGCGCGCCGGCCCTGGCCGGCTGGGTCCACGCCGGGTGGCAGTGGACCGCCTACCGCCTGCTGGCGCTTTCGGCTTACCCTGTGCTGCTGCTCGCTTTCGGTTTCTTCCTGCCCGAGGAAAAGCAAAAAGCCTGCGTGCTCTTCGGCCGCACCCCCGTCTGCCTTTATAAAGAATAGCCCGCGGGCCCAGCCCGGCATAGGTCTTTGGACACTTTCGTTCTTTCCCCTCCTGCCGTATAATTAAAAGACATGTCTCTCAAAAATTTCGCGCGCGCGGCCTGCGCTTTGCTTTGCGCCTCCGGCGCTTCACCAGTTTATTCGGCCGGCCTTAGCCTGGATGCGAAGGACCTGGCGGCGCAGTCCGCCCCGCCTGCTCCCCCGGCGCCTTCTGCCGTCAGGGACTGGACGGTGATGTATTTCGTCAACGGCAAGAATAACCTTGAGAGTTCCGCCATGATGGACCTGAACCAGATGGAGCTGGCCGGCAGCACGGCCCGGGTGGCCATAGTGGCCGAGCTGGGCCGCATGAACGGCCAGGAGGGCGACGATCACAGCGAGGGCGACTGGACCGGCGTGCGCCGCTACCATATTAAAAAAGACCGCGATACTTCGCGCATAGCTTCCCCCGTCCTCCAGAACCTGGGCCGGGCGGATATGGGCTCCTGGAAGGAGCTGGTTTCATTTATCAGCTGGAGCAAGGCCAACTTCCCCGCCCGGCGCTACGCCCTGGTGATGTGGGACCACGGCAACGGCTGGAAGCCCGTGGACCCGGCCAACGCCCATGACTTCGGCGATCTGAAGGGTTTTTCCCTGGACGACGAGACAGGCAGCGAGATCTCTACCCCGCAGATAGCGGCCGCGCTGAAGGCCGCGGGCGGGGTGAACTTCCTTATGCTGGACGGCTGCAACATGGCCATGGCCTCGGTGGCCTATGAAGTGAAGGACTACGCGGAGGCGCTGACGGCCTCGGAGGAGACCGAACCGGGCGTAGTGGTGCGGTACGCCCAGTTCCTGGGCCTGCTTAACGCCAGGCCCTCCATGGGCGCCGAGGAGCTGGCGGTCAACACGGTAAGGACCTACCGCGATTATTTCACGGCCGCCGCCGGCGACAATGAGGGCGCCCCGGCGACGCAGTCGGCGCTGCGGCTTTCAAAGATGCTCCCCTTGCGCGTCAAGCTGGACGCCTGGGCCGCCGCCGCCCGGCGCGCGGAGCCGGAGGTGCTGGCGCGGGCCAGGGCCGAAGCCAGGATCTTCGGCGAGGATCCGGAGTACAAGGACCTTTATGATTTTGTGGGCTTGGTCACGGCCGGCACGGCCGACGCGGAGCTGAAGGCGCTGGGCCGGGATTTTATGCTGTTCTTCAAGACGGAACTGATCATAGAGAACTGGGCGCAGGACAAGGCAAGCCACGGCCTGTCCGTCTATGTGCCCGAAGTCTACGACCCCCTTTACGGCGGCCTGGCCTGGGCGCGCGACGGCGCCTGGGACGATTTCGCCGCGTTTCTCGCGAAGGGGCGGTAAGGCTATTTTTCCTGCTGGAGATCGCCGAAGGCGCTTACGCCGAGGATGGTGGTGGCCAGGCAGAAAACGGCGATGGCGCCCAGGTCCGCCCACACCGTAAAAGCGCCCTGGCCCAGCATTATGATCCTCAGCAGGTCCACGGAGTAGGTGACCGGGTTTAAAAGGCTTAAGACCTGAATGTACCGCGCCGAGGTGGCCAGGTCGAACAGGGCCCCGCTGAAAAAAAACAGCGGCCAGGTCAAAAAGCTCATCACCAGCCCGAACCCCTCCATGGATTTCATCCGGGCGCCGATGGTCAGGCCCATGTTGGTTACCAGGTAGGACATGGGCAGGGCGGCCGCCAGGCACAGCAGCGCCTTCCAGACATTAAGCGGCAGGATGAAGATGGCCCCGATCGTCAGCAGCATCAGGATCTCGATCATGGCGCCCAGCATGCCGCCCAGCGACTTGCCGACGAACAGCGTCGAGCGCGAGATGGGCGCCGCCAGCACTTCCTTCAAAAAATCCAGCCGCTTGTCCCAGATGATATACAGCCCGTACGTGATGGAGGTGAAAAGTATCACCATGGCCATTATGCCCGGAAAAATGAACTGCTGGTAGGTGTAGCCCGGCACCGGGCTGTGGCCGCCGGCCAGGCCCTCGCCCATCACGAACAGGAACAGCAGCGGCGAGATCAGCATGGAAACGATGCGCTCCTTCTCGCGGAAGAAGATCTTGACCTCGCGCAGCAGCAAAGCGTAAACGGCGTTCAGGTTTATCATAGTAGGTCGGCTGCCCGGGTCATTTCCCCTGGGTTTTATTGACGGCGATCCTTTCAAAGATGCTTTCGGAGTGCTCTTCGGCGTCCTCGCTGATCTGCTGGCCGGCGAACTTCAAAAACACGTCGTCCAGCGTCACGCGGCGCACCTCCACTTCCTCTATCCTGCCCCCGGCGTTGAGCAGCGCCTGCAGGTTCGCGCCCGCGTTCTCCATGCTTATCGTGAAGCGCCCGTCCCCGCGCTGCACGCTGTCTACGAAAGGCAGCGCCCTTACGGCGGCTTCGTTGATGTCGCCTTTGAGGAAGACCAGGTCCTGTCCGACCTTTTTCTTCAGGGCGGCGGGGGTGTCCAGTTCTATGATCTTTCCCTTGTTGATGATAGCGATGCGGTCGGCGAGGCTGTCGGCTTCTTCCATGTAATGCGTGGTAAGGATGATGGTGGTGTTGTGTGTTTCCTTGAGTTCCCGGATGTGGGTCCAGACGGCCTTGCGGCTGGCCGGGTCCAGGCCCAGGGTCGGCTCGTCGAGGAAAAGTATTTTAGGGCCGTGGATGAGCCCCCGGGCTATCTCGAGGCGGCGGCGCATGCCGCCGGAGTAGGTCTTGACCAGGCTGTCGGCCCTGTCGGCCAGGTTCACGAGGCCCAGCATGGTCTCTATCTTCGGGCGTATCTCCCGGCGGGGCACGCCGTAGAGCATGGAGTGGAGGTAAAGGTTTTCCCGCCCCGTCAGCAGGTCGTCCACGCTGGGCTCCTGGAAGACTATGCCGATATTCCTGCGCACTTCCAGCGATTCGGTCCGGATGTCCCGGCCGGCCACCAGGGCTGTGCCGGAGGTGGGTTTTACCAGCGTGGCCAGCATGCTTATCAGCGTGGTCTTGCCGGCGCCGTTGGGGCCCAGCAGCCCGAACACTTCCCCGTCGGGGATTTCCAGGGAGACGCCGTCTACCGCCGTCACTTCGGAGTAGCGCTTTACTAGGTTTTGGATCTTGATCGCGGGCATAAGGGGTTTCCTACAGGTTCTTTTCGAAGAACGCGCTGAGCCGTCTTTCGTATTCATTGCCGGCCTTGTACCAGTTCTCGCCGTGGCCGGCGCCTTTCACCACCCACAGCTCCGCCGCCGGGTTGGCCGCCTTTATGCGCGCGGAGTTGGCCGGCGGCACCTGCGTGTCGGCGTCGCCGTGCACCAGCAGTATGGGCGTCGCGATGGCAGCGGCGCTCCTGGCCGGGTTCACCGCGTTTATGTTCACGCCCATCAGCAGGAAACTCCAGGCTTTCATCATCGCCAGCAGCGGCTTGCGCCACACGCCCCAGGAATGGAAAACATGGTCCAGTTCTCCGGACAGGTCCGCGTAGGGCGCGTCCAGTACGCGGGCCCGGATAAAGGGGTTCTTTGAAAGCAGCACGGAAGCGCCGCCCATGGAGAACCCGAAAGCCCCGGCGCCGTTCTTGAAACCGCGGCTTTTCAGGAAGTCGACGGCCGCGTCCAGGTCCCGCACCTCGCGCGCTCCCCCGGTGGAGAAGAAGCCGCCGCTCTTGCCCGTGGCCCTGAAGTCGAAATAGAGCAGGTTGAATTCCCTGGCCAGGAAAACGGTCAGCCCCAGCACGTCGGACTTGTCCATGGGATAGCCGTGGCAGACGATGACGGCTTTTTTGGCGGTCTTGTGCGGGATGAACCAGGCGTCGAGCTCTATGCCGTCGGCCGTCTTAAGCTTTACGGCTTCCGGCTTGAGCCCGAAATCCCCCGGCTGGTAGGAGCCGGTATAGCGCTTGGGGTGAGCGTAAAGCCAGAAGAACACCAGCGAGAAAAAAGCATAGAGCAGGGCCGGGTAGAAGACCAGGCGCCAGGCGATCTTAAAAGCCAGCGTGTTCATCCGCCCCCCGTCATCGGCACGAAGCGCACCGCGCAGATAGTCTTGCGCTCAGGCCCCGAGGCGGTCTTTGTGATCAGCAGCAGGTCCTGGCTGTCCTTGCCCCCCACCGGGATGACCAGGCGGCCGCCCGCTTTAAGCTGCTTAAGCAGCTCCGGCGGCACTTCCGGCGCCGCGCAGGTCGCCAGGATGGCGTCGTAAGGGGCTTTATCCGCCCAGCCGGCGGCGCCGTCCCCCGTCTTGAAATTTATATTCCTGCAGCCCAGTTTGGCCAGCCTTTCGGCGGCCCCGCGCGCCAGCTCGGGCAGGATCTCGACGGTGTAAACTTCGGCGGCCAGTTCGGCCAGCACGGCGGTCTGGTAGCCGGAGCCCGTGCCCACTTCCAGCACGCGCTCCCCTCCCTGCAGCCCGAGCAGCTCGCTCATCAGGGCCACTATGTAAGGCTGGGAGATGGTCTGGCCGGCGGCGATCGGCAGCGGGTAATCCTCGTAAGCGCGGCTGACCATGTCCTCGGTGACGAAGCAGTGCCTGCACACTTTTTCCATGGCCGCCAGCACGCGGGGGTCTTTTACGCCGCGGGACTGTATCTGGTCCTTTATCATGGCCCGTCGGATGAAGCCCAGGTAGTCCCCGTAGTGCTTGTCCAGGAGTTTCTGTATCATCGTTGCTACCAGACGCCTTTGCGTACCATAAAGCAGGCGGTAACGGCCTTTATGCCGTACCTCCTGGCTTTCTCCAGCGCCTGCGGGGATTCGGAGCCGGGCTGCAGCCAGATGGTCTTAATGCCCAGTTTGTTGCATTCCTCAACCACCAGCTCGGTTGCCGCGGGCGGCACCACGGTTATTACGAGGTCCGGCTTCTTTTCCATTTCCGTCAGGCTTTTACGGATGTTCTGGCCCAGGATGAAGCCGCCTTTGGGATTAACGCCGGTGACAGGGTACCCCGCGTTGAGCAGGTCCCGGAAGATCTTATGGCCGTACTTCGAGGCGTCGTCGGAGACACCCACTACGGCGATGGAGTCATATTCTTTTGGGTTCATAATTGTCCGAAGTCCTCCCTCAGGCGCGTTTCCCAGGCGCTCAGGCGCGGGAAATTATACACCCCAAGCGCTGCGGAAAAGGCCGCCAGCAGGTAAAAATCCGCGTAATAGCCGGTCAGCAGGAAAAGCACCAGGCCGCAGACGGCGGGAACCTCGCAGACGGCGGCGCGAACCACGGCGGCCAGGGTAAGAGCTTTCAGCGTTTCTTCCAAGGTTGATTTTTTCGCCTGCTGCAGCCGGTTCACCTGTTTAAGCGCCGCCAGCGACGCCGCGCCGGCCAGGTAGAGCGCGTACTTAAGCGCGTACGCGGCCGGAGGGGTAAGCGGGGGCTTGTGTCCCAGCTTGCGCAGGACTTCCACCACCCCGGCGTAGAAGAAGACGGCGGCTATGATCCCGCCGGCGGCGGCGGCCGCCGCCAGGTAAGCTTTCCGCGTCTTTTCGCCGTTCATTATTTTTTGCCGCCGGCGTCCTGCGGTTTGACCGCTTTCAGGGCGAGGGCCGCGGCCCTTATCAGGGGGTCCGGGGAGATCTCCGCGCCTATGGCGCCGCGCATCCACTCCCTGGGGGTTACGGCGCCCTGCACGCACATCCGTTCCATCTCACCGGCCAGGTCGTGCTCCTTGAAATAAGCCTCTATCTGGAAGGCGATGATATGCCCCAGCGGGTAATCCGGCAGGTAAAGAGCGTTGTTGATCATGTGGGAGTAAACTCCCAGCAGCGGGCTGCTTTTCACTCCGAAGACCGGGGCGTAGTAGCGGTCCCACACGCTCTTGGCGATCTCCGCCACCGCCTGGCGCAGGTCGGCGGCTTCGGCGTCCTTGTTCTTGTAGAGCCAGCGCCACACGTTCATATCCACCAGCGCCACGCCGGCGATCTCGCGCGCCGACCAGAAAGAGTCCAGGTTCTTCAAATGCTCTTTTCCCGCGTCCGGCTTGCCGGCGCCCAGGACTTCCAGGTCCCTGTCCTGGAAAACGAAGGCGAAACCCTCCGTAAAGGCGGTGTTGGGCACCCCCTCCAGCAGTGTGTGGTCCACTTTGTAAAGTGAGAAAACCTGCTCGGTACAGTGGCCGAGCTCGTGCATAGCCGTGTTAAAGCCCTGGTAATCCATGCCGCCCCTGGGCACCCTGGTGCGCAGCCGGGCCTTCTCCGTGCGCATGCCCGGGCCCCAGGCGTGGCCGGCCCCGCGGGCCGCGTTAACTTCCACCCTGTCGGCGATGAACCGGGCGGTGTCCCTGGCGAAGCCGAGGCCTGCCAGTATTTCGGGGATGGCTTTCTGGAAAGCCGCCGTGTTCGGGTATTTGGCCGCCACCAGGCGGTCCAGTTCCTCCTGGGAGACCCCGGAGCGGGCCTTGAACCCGTCGTACCAGATGTCGAACGGTTCCAGCGGGCGCCCCAGCCTGGCCGAGATCAGCGCCGCGGCTTCGCCGCCTTCCCGCGCCTCCAGCAGCCCGGCGAACATCGCCTCCACTTCGGGCTCCGGTATTTCGCGCCCGAGTTTGAATTTGCGGTCCATGTGCGTGGGTTCCGCCGGGAAATACGGGTCCTGCTTCAGGTGGGCCCGGAAGACGTCCAGGAACTTCTCATAGCGGGTGTCGGGCTCGCGCTCGGCTTTCGCGCCGTCCAGCGTGTTGGCGGCCGGGTCCCAGGCGTGCTTGTCGGAGTTTATCGCCTTCGCGGGGATCTCCTGGGTGATTATGCGTTCCATCACGGTCTGTATCACGCGCTGTTTTTTCAGGCCGCCGGCCTTGTTCGTGTAGAGGCCCTTCAGGTAGTCGCGCAGGCCCCAGTGGGAGATCAGCTTCAGTCCTTCGGGGAAAAGTTCCTCCCCGTCCGGACCGGTGACCTTGTTGAGAAAAATATTATAGGAGCTGATGTACTGTTCGGCTTCGGAGTAAGCCGCGGCCAGTTCGCGGTTTATGTCGGAAGGGACGCGGTGCGCGAAGCGCTGCGCCAGGCGGGTCCTGGCCCATTCGTCCCTGCTCCAGGCCGGGCCTTTTTCCAGGCAGGCGTCGAGCGTTCTCACCGGGAAATTCAAAAGCGCCAGGAAAGCCAGGCGGGCGCGGAACATGTCCTCGATGAAGTGGGCGCCGGGTGAATAGGCCGCGAACAGCTTGTCGGCCGCTCCCAGCGGGCCGGTGTCTTCGTCCACTTCACGGCGCAGCTTCAGCAGCAGGGCGGTAAAGTGGCCGTTCACGCTTTCCAGCTTGGTCTCGAAAGACGCCAGGAGCTTTTCCAGTTCGGGCCCGGTCAGGAAGTTGTCGCGGCAGAAGCGCCGGAAAGCCGCCGCGGTGCCGTCCGTACGGGTGTTCCACAGCGCCGCCGCCTGCCGCACGCAGCAGGAGATCCTTTCGGACTCGGAAGGGTATTTCTTTATCAGCGTTTCTACGGCCTTGTTTATCGCGTCTTCTTTAAGCGTGTGCCTGGTCATGGTTGCCTCAGTATTTGAAGAATTCAGTCCCGCCCGGGGCCTGGTGCCTGCAGTCCATTATCAGCAGCCCGTAGTTGGCCGACTGCTGCCCGGAAAAGTAAAGCCAGCCGCCGGAGTCCGTGACGGCTTTGGTGAAATCCTTGTCGTATCTGGCGGAGTCTATGACCGTGACCTTGGCCGTAGCCTCGTGCCCCGGCAGGCGCAGCTCCGGCACCGCGTTCATCCTGCCCGGCGTCAGCCTGGAGGGGTCCGCCGGATATTTGCCGTTGTTGACCACGTAGTAGACCTGCAGCGAAGACCTGAACTCCTGCAGGGTCAGCTTGGCCTCTTCGGCCAGCGCCGTGTCCGCCAGCTCCTTTTCCCGGCGCGCGGCCTCGGCGAGCAGGTCGCGGCCCAGCGCCGCCTCCAGCTCACCGTTGAACCGGGCGAGTTCCGGCGCCAGCGCGTCCAGTTTCTCCGGGGGCACCTCGGCCCCGCGTTCCAGCAGCAGCGCCAGGTTCCTGGCGGCCTGGCGCAGTTCCGGGGAATATTTTAACGGGGCGGGCTCCGGCCTGGCCGCCGCGGCGGGCGGGGCCGTATTCGCTTCCGGGCCGGGGGTTTTAACTTCCTCCTGCGCCGTGGCGGGGGCGGCCGAAAAGACCAAAGCGGCTAAGATCAGTTGTTTCATAGTTTCTTCAGGGCTTGATGTCCCAGTTCTCCAGTTCCGGCACGAACTTGTAGTCGGTCAGGTCGAACTGTATGGGCGTCACCGAGATATAGCCGGCGCGCAGCGCGTTGAGGTCGCTGGCCCCGTCGGCGTCCTTGGGCTTGAAATCCCCGGTCATCCAGTAGTAGGTGTTGCCGTGCGGGTCCCGGCGCTTGTCGAACCAGTCGTTGAACGAAGTCCTGCTCTGGTTGGTAATGCGTACGCCCTTTATTTTGGCGGCGGAAATATTAGGAAGGTTCACGTTCAGCAGCGTCCCCGCCGGCAGCTTTTTCTTTTTCATCATGGCGGCTATCTTCACGGCGAAGGCCGCGGAAGGCCCGAAATCAGGTTTGGTGAAAGTGTCCAGGGAGACGGCCAGCGAAGGGATGCCCAGCAGCGCGCCTTCGGTGGCGCCCGACACGGTGCCGGAATAAAGGATGTTGTAGCCCTGGTTGCCGCCCAGGTTGATGCCCGAGACCACCAGGTCCGGTCTTTTCTTCATGATGGACTTGATCCCGAGCTTGACGCAGTCCGCAGGCGTGCCGCTGGCCGCGTAGCCGAAGAACTTGCCGTTGCGGTTGGCCGTCACTACCCGGAGCGGGTCCGCTATGGTGATGGCGTGCCCGACGGCGCTGCGCTGCGTGTCAGGGGCCACCACGGTGACATTGCCGAGCTTTTTAAGCGCGCAGGCCAGGGCGTAAATGCCTTCCGCGTAGATGCCGTCGTCGTTGGTGATCAGTATTTCCATGGTCGCTTTCCTTTATCTGTCGGAAGTCATTTGTCTTTGTAGCCGAAGGTTTCCAGCATGCCGTCAACTATCCTGGCGTGCGCTTTTTCCTGGCGCTGCAGCGCCAGGAAGAATTTTTTAAGCTGCGGGTCGTCCACGGCCTCGGCGTAGGTCCCGAACCGCTCGTGCATGGTGTTCTCCACTTTGCGGATCTGGAGGAAATATTTTACATAATCTTCTTTAGAAAACATTCCGTTCGTCCCCCTCTATCTTCGCCCTTTCCGCCGTAAGCAGCTTCGTGTGCCGTTCGGATTCCTTCTCCAGGATGCCCAGCTGGATGCGCAGCTTTTCTCTTTCCGCCGCCGGCAGGCCGCTCCAGAACAGGGCCGTTTTGAGGTGGCGGTTGTAGATGGGGATGGATCGGTCTTCCAGCGCTATGGCTTCGTCCAGCATTTTTAAAAGAATTTTTTTCTCAACGCCCATTTTTTTCCTTTTTAAAGAACCAGTCCAGCCCGGCGCCGTCGGATGTGAAATGCCGGCTATTCGCGCCGGCTGAATATACGGAGGCGGCCCCGGGGTCCGCCGAAACGCGCCAGTCGCATTCCTTGTCGTAGTCGAACCACATAAAGCCTTTTACCGCGGTGTAGCGCGATTGGAGCCGGTAGAACAGGCGCCGGACCCATTCCGCCTTGTTCCCGCCCGAAGAACAGGACGCGACTTCCGTAAGAAAAACCGGTTTGTCCGGCGCCAGCGCCAGCGCCCTGGCGTAAGGGTCCTTCAGCAGCAGGTTGGGCCTGCTCCAGGCAGACCACGCCTGCGTGTCGCCCCAGTTGTAGATATCGAGTCCCACCGCGTCGGTGTATTCGTCGCCCGGGTAGTAATTCTCGAACCGGTTCCATTTCTCCGCGGGTTTGTCCTCGCCGTTCACGCTGAAGACCAGCCGCGCCTTCGGCCCGGCTTCCGCCCTTATTATGCCCGCCATGCGGCGCCAGGCCAGGCGGTACTGCCCGGCGTCGCGCGAGTTTTTCGCCCCGGCCCAGGCGTACCAGTCGCCGTTGGGCTCGTGGCCCCAGCGGATCAGGACCGGCTTGCGGTAAGCCTTTATGGCCGCCGCCATGCTCCGCATATAGGCGTCGTAGCCTCCGGCGGCGATCTCGCCCAGCAGGCTGCGGTCGGGGTCGCTCTTGAGATAGGGTTCCCAGGTCAGCGCCAGTATCGACGAAGCGGCCCTCGCGGCTTTGATCTCGGCGGCGGGGAAGCCGTCCCCCCAGGCCAGGTAGAAGGAGATGAACCCCGTCGGCAGGCCCAGGGCCCCGTAATTCTCCGAAATTATGCCCGCCACGCAGCCGGGCTGCTCCGTCTCGAAGCGGTACGTCCTCTGCCAGGGGAGGCGCAGGTCCTCGCGCAGGGCCCAGAGCAGCACGGCCGCCGCCGCGAGGCCTAAAGCCAGCGGTATTTTCAGGCGCGCCATTTCGCTTTTTCCTCGCGGCCCAGGACCGGCAGCTGGTTGAAATAGAAAATGTTCCACAGGATGAAGAGATGGTACGCGGCCCAGAACATGTTCACGCCCATCGCGTAAGGGGCGGTGCGGAACTTCAGCAGGCCGGTGACCAGGGCCGCGATGTTAAGCCCCATCATCACGCCGTAAGGCCAAAGGGCCGAAAGCGGCATCACTTCCGCTTTGCCCTTGGTGGTGACCACGAAGGTCATGCGCTTGCCGAACAGACCGTACACGGCCGCCTTCATCAGCAGCGGGAAACACAAGGAGCCCAGGATCAGCCCGTAATAGATCTGGCTGAAATTGTAATGCCGCTCCTTCATGGTGGAGAAAAAGATCAGCAGGGTCAGGCAGAAATACGGGACATAGGCGGTCAGGTAGATGCGCGGGTCGAGGAAGAACGACGGAACGTTGAAAAGCAGGAAGGCTATCGGGCAGAGCATCAGCAGGAAGAAGGCCCAGCCGACGAAGTAATAGGTGCCGGCCAGCATGTATTCCCACCACTGGATGGGCGAAAGCTTGAAGGGATGCCTGAACACGCCGGAGACCAGCTTGCGGAAGACGCTGATGGTGCCGCCGGCCCACCGGGCCTGCTGCTTGAAATAGGCGGGCAGGGTTTCCGGGCCCAGGCCGAAAGCCACCACGTGGTTGTGGTACCAGGAGCGCCAGCCTTTCATGTGCAGGTTCACGGAGGTGGCGAAATCCTCCGTTATGAACTCTTCCTCGAACCCCCCCACGTCCAGCAGCGCCTCTTTGCGGAAGACCACGTTGGTGCCGCAGCAGAACATGGACCCGGTAACGTTCTTTCCCTCGCAGATGGTCTCGTAGAAGATGGCCTGCTGCATGGCGGAGCCCTTGGCTACCGGGCTTTCGCCGATGTTGGTGTAGAACTGCGGCGTCTGGACGAAGGCCAGCCTTTCATCGCCTTCCAGCAGCGGGATTATGTCGTTGAGGAAATCCGGCATCGGGTTCTGGTCCGCGTCGAAGATGGCTATATATTTTTCAGGCATGCCCCGCAGGAAGTCGTTGACGATGCCCGCCTTGGCCCCGTGGCGTTCCGTACGCCTGAAGACCGTGATGCCGTGCGCCAGCGCCAGCGCGTCGGCCTCGTCCTTATAGGACTGGTCGGAGGAGTCGTCGAGGAAGTAGATGGTCTTGCGGGGATAATCGACGTTGCGGAAGGTGATGATGGTGCTTTCCAGCACTTCTTTCGGCTCGTGCCTGGCCGCCACCACTATGGCCACCGCGGGTTCTTCTCCGGGCTTAGGCGTCACCCGCCTGGGCGCCGCCCTCGGGGTCGTCAGCGCGAAGGTGTTCATCATGTAGCCGAAGGCGTGCAACAGCATGTAGCTTTCGCCCGCCAGCAGGAACAGGCCGAACAGCCTCTCCAGGGCGCTGTATTCCGAGTAGGAGAAGATCACCACGCGCGCCACGAAGTACACGCAGATGGCTATGGCCGCCGCTATCGTGAATATCCGCAGCCTTTTAAGGAAGGCGATCAGCATCAGAAGGCCTTTACCGCCGACAGGCTGTAATAATTATCCCTGTAGTAATGGGAGACCGTCAGGGAATAAGCCGCCTGAAAATTCAGGGTGCCGCGCAGCCCGACGTTAAGCAGCAGCGACGGGTTGAAAGAAAGATAGGGGCTGTTGTCGTAGGCGGCGCGGCACTTCGCCTCGAAATAATCCCCGCGGGCCCCGTAATAGAGCCCGTCCGGCCCGAAATTGAGCTTGTAGCCCGCGGTCAGCGCGTACAGGTCGTAGGCGGCGGGAGCGAAATAAAGCGCGGAAGTTTTGTCGTAGTTCTGCCGCTCGTAGCGGAATTGGGCGTAAAGGGCGGAAGGCTCACGCGAGAAATAGTACCGGGCGTCGGCCCCGTAAAGCTCGAGGCCGTTGCCGTCGTTGATATGGCCGGCCCTGTAATCGGCCCCGGCGGAAAGGCTGCCGTTCGCGTCCCAGTCCAGCCTGCCCTTCAGGGCGTCCAGGTCCAGGTTCCGGGCGAAGACAGCGCGGCTGTTTATGAAATTCTCCCTGCTGTAAGTGACCGCCCCGGTCAGGTTCTCGCGCAGCTTGCGCCAGTAGAACAGGTTGTAATCCTCCCTGGAGGCGGGCGGACGGTTCAGGCTTTTGGCCGAGTAGGAAGCTCCGGCCCCGCTGCTGAAAGCCGGCCTGTATTCCAGGGAGAGCCGGCCGGCTTTCTCGTCCAGGGGCGCGGCGCCGGAGAAAGAATAGCGGCCGTGCGCCCCCACCAGCGAGAGCAGCAGCGACGGGGAAAGATGTTTTTCCGCGGAGAGAGAGCTGTTCAGGTACTTAACGCCGGTCATGCGGTCCGCCCCGTCGGCGTTCCACAACGAGACCCCGGCCCTGACGGCGTAGCCGTCGCCGAAGGCCGCGTTCTTTTCACGCGACCTGTTTGCGGCGGTGTTGTAAGGCGAAACTTCCGCCAGCTTTTTATAGTACTGCTCCGCTTTGGAATAAAGGCCTGAGTTGGAGTAGAACTGTGCCAGGTCGAACAGGGCCTCGGCCTCGGCCGGCTCCAGCGCGACGGCTTTCTCAAAATGGGCCAGCGCCTGCTCCGGGCGCGCGCCCCGCATCTTTTCCTTGCCGAGTTGTTCTTCCTTTATCCAGTCCAGGCCGGCCTTGGTGAAAGCCGCGGCGTAGGCCTTGTCCGAGGCCGGGTAGCGCTTGTCCCAGGCCAGCACCCTGGCCTTCTCCAGTTCCGGCTGGTAGTCCGCCGGTTCAAGGGTTATGGCCTTGTCATAAAAAGCGGCGGAATCGCCGAACCTGTCCTGCCAGCTGTAAAGCCGGGCCAGGGCCAGGGCGGATTCGTAATCTGAAGGATCGGTTTTAAGGGCGGAGAGGGCGGAGGCTTCGGCCTCGCCGAATTTACCCAAGGAGATCAGGATTCGGGTTTCCAGGCGTACGCAGGGCTGGTCTTTGGGCCCGTCGGCGACGGGCAGGGCTTTTTCTGCTTCGGCGGGGTTGCCCGAGTTGAAGAACTGTTCGGCTTCCGCGCAGGTAGCGCTGGCCGTTCCATGCGCGGCCAGCGGCAGCAGCAGTATAAATAAGGCTTTACGCATTAAATATCCCCTTAGTACCGGGCGTACACCCCAATGTGATTAAAAAGAAAAGCGGCTTTCAAACGTAAGCCGCTGGGAGTCAAATTTGGGGTGGCTGAGGGGACTTGAACCCCCGACCTCTCGGGCCACAGCCGAGCGCTCTAACCACTGAGCTACAACCACCGTATGACTATTATATATAAAACAAATGTATAATGAAAATCACGGAGGGCTTATGATAAGAAAACCTGCTGTAGCCGGACGCTTTTACGACGCGGACCCGGAGGCGCTGCGCGCCGCGGTGCTGCGTTTCCTTAAACCGGCGAACCGTCCCCTGGGCGAGGTAAAGGGGTTTCTGGCCCCTCACGCCGGCTATACCTACTCCGGCCCCGCCGCCGGCTCCGCTTTCGCCTCCGTAAAGGACCTGGACTTTGACACGCTGGTGATAATGGCCACCGGCCACACCATGCCGCTGCGCAAAGGCGCGCTGCTGGCCTCCGGCTCGTTCGAGACCCCGCTGGGCCGGGTGGAGATAGACGCCGCGTTCTGCGCCGAGCTCCTGAAGGAAAAAAAACTTTTCGAGGACCTGCCGGCCGCCCACGAGGAGGAGCACGCCGTGGAAGTGCAGCTGCCCTTCCTGCAGGCCGTAAAAGGCTCCGCCGTAAAGATCGTCCCCATACTTTTTAACTGCGAGGACACCGCCCTGCTCGAAAAGGCCGGGCGCGCCGTGGGCCGGGCCCTGAAAGGGCGCCGGGCGCTGTTCTGCGTTTCCTCCGACCTCAGCCATTATCCCCCCGGCGACGTCGCCGAAATGTCGGACCGCTCGGTGCTGCTGGCCCTGCGGCAGGCCATGCGCAATGCCAGCCCGGAGTATTTCACGCTGGCCAACCGCCTGCTGCTGGCCAAGGCCGCGGGCTCCCTGGATACCACGGCCTGCGGGCAGGCGGCCATGACCGCCGGCGCCGCGGCAGCGCTGGAACTGGGCTGCAACGATTTCGAACTGGGGCTTTACACCCACTCGGGCAAGGTCTCCGGCGACGAGACGGCCGTGGTGGGCTACGGCGCGGGTTTCTTCACCAAGGTTTCCCCCAAGCCTTCCGGCGCGCCCGGCTTGGACGGCAGGATGCAGGAGGAACTGCTGGCGCTGGCGCGCTTCAGCATAGGGGGCTGCCTGAAAACCGGGAAAACGCCTAGCCAGCCTTTGAGCTTCAGGCCGGAATTCAACCAGCCGGCCGCCGTGTTCGTGACCCTTACCAGCGGCGGCGCGCTGCGCGGCTGCATCGGCAGCCTGGAGCCGCGCGGGACGCTGGCCGACATGGTCGGTGCTTACGCCGGCGCGGCGGCTTTCGAGGACCCCCGGTTCGAGCCTGTCACGGCGGCGGACCTGAAAAAACTGAAGATCGAGATCTCGGTGCTTTCCCCCCTGGAACGGGTTTCCGGCCCGGAGGCGGTGAAAGCCGGGGTGCACGGGGTCTATGTTAAAAACGGCGGCCGCTCGGGCACCTACCTGCCGCAGGTCTGGGAGCATTTCACTGACAAAGAGGAGTTCCTGTCCTCCCTCTGCGCCGAGAAGGCCGGGCTGGCCGCCGGCGCCTGGAAAGACCAGGCTACCGAGTTATATACCTATACGGTATCTTCTTTCACCGAGAAATAACAAAAGCCCCCCGTTGGCGGCTCCTCAGTATAAAAAAGATCCACCGTGCTATGGACGCACGGTGGATCTTTTTGCGAAGGCTGGGTTGTTTACAGGCCGCCCAGGAACATCAGGGCGAACATGAACAGGCCGCCGGTCATGGCTCCCACAATTCCGCCGAATAAGGCTATGCCTACGAAGGCGCCTATCGCTACCATGCCGTAGGTGGCCATATTCGTTTTAAGGTGTTTTTTCAGGGACTCGCCGAAAGTAGGAGGCTTTTCGGGCTCCGCGGGCTTAACTTCCGGCGGTTTGGCGGCGGGCGTGCTTGCGGCAGCCGGGGCTGAGGCTGCGTCAGGGGCGCCGACTGCGGGAGGGGTAGGCGTGTTTGAACCGCTGGCCAGTCCAGTCGCTATACCTGAATTAACCTTCAGCCAGCTCTGCGCCTCGCCCAAGGGGATGTTCTCCCTTTCGCCGAGGGGCAGGGTCTCCGCAAAAGCGAAGCCGGTAGCCATTATAAAGCTGCCGAGAACTATGAGGAAAATTGCTTTAGTGTTTTTCATATCCATATTATACGGAATAGCCGTAAATTTTGTAAGGGCAATTGTTCCCAAGCGTATATAGGTCCAAAGACCTATACCGTAAAATGGAGGAATATGGGGAAAAACAGTGAAGCGGTGGCGGGCGGGGTTAGAAAAGCTTGTCCTGGCTGGGTTTTTCCTTTCTTTTGCCTGATTTCTTGACCGCCTCCTCCGCCTCGGTCAAGCCGAGGCGGAAGATGTCCACTATCTGGTAGCCGTCTTCCCTTAGTTGCTGCAGTTTCGTGCTGTCTTCTTCAGAGAGGGAGATCACTATCTGGTAGCGTGGTTTCATTGTTTACCTTCCTTTTCCAGTGTAGTTTAAAGCAAGTTTGATCCGGTCGGCGCGGGCTATGCTGACCCCCATCTTGCCGTCCTTTATCAGGCCGAGTGTCGCGCACATCCACACCTTGAAGTCTTTCTGGAGCATATACTTTTGAGTGTTCATATTTCCTCCGTGCAAGTGACGCTGTTCTCAACTATGTATAGTATAGCATAGGATAGTATAGTTTGTCAAGGGGTAGTTTCCCCCCCCTTCAAATAAGCATTGAAAAACAAGCACATTTTATTCCCCCTCCCAACGGGCTCTGCCCCCTTCCGTAGGAATTTCCTGTTTTCCGTTCGAATAAATTGCTAAAATTCCCCTATGAAGAAACTGCGTTTCCAGCCCGGCCGCACCTTGGTTTGCGGCATACTCAACGTCACTCCCGATTCGTTTTCGGACGGCGGCAAATGGCCTTCCGCTCAGGCCGCAGTAGCCCGCGCGCTTGAGCTGGAAGCCCAGGGCGCAGATCTGCTGGATATTGGCGGCGAATCCTCCCGCCCCGGCAGCGCTTCGGTCGCCTTGGAAGAGGAAAAGCGCCGCGTCATACCGGTGCTGGAAGCCCTTGCGGGCCGGCTTAAGATCCCGATCTCGGTGGATACCTGCAAGCCGGAACTGGCTTTATTGGCCGTAAAGGCCGGCGCGGACATCATAAACGACATAACCGGGTTCATTTCCCCGGCCATGATAGAGGCCGCGGCGGCTTCAGGCGCGGGCGCCATAGTTATGCATATGCAGGGAGAGCCCCGGACCATGCAGGCCGCCCCGGTTTACCGCGATGTGGTAGCGGAAGTAAAAGCTTTCCTGGCCGAAAGGGCCGCCGCGCTGGCTAAGGCCGGGGTAAAGGACATCATCCTGGACCCGGGCATCGGTTTCGGCAAGAACATCGCCCATAACCTGGAGCTGGTGGCCCGCCTGGCGGAAATACGCTCTATCGGCTGCCCGGTGATGCTGGGGGTTTCCAGGAAAAAATTCATAGGCGCGCTGGCCGGCGGCGAGACCGGCGAACGCTTGAGCGGCACTATAGCCGCCTGCGTGGCCGGGGCCGCCAACGGGGCGGACATCATCCGCGTGCACGACGTGCTGGAATGCCGCAAGGCCATGCTGGTGGCCGACGCGATAAGGTCCGCCGGTAAAAAATGGCCATTTGATGGGCATAGCCCTTGATATGGCACCTGCGCAAGCAATGACGGTCTATCTTTCCCTCGGCTCAAATCTGGGCGACAGGCTGGAAAACCTGGCGCAAGCCCTGCGGCTGCTTAATAAGGGCGGCTGCCGGGTGGTCAAAAGCTCCTCCGTCTACGAAACCGCCCCCCTCTATTACCTTAAGCAGCCGGCTTTCTTCAACCAGGCCGCGGTTTGCGAAACTCCCCTCCCTCCGGAAGACCTGCTGGTTCTTATCGCCGGCGTGGAGAAAACCTTGAAACGCCGCCGCCTGCTTAAGAACGGGCCGCGTACCATAGACATAGACATCTTGTTTTACGGCGGGCGTGTCATCAAGTCCCCCGGGCTGGCCGTTCCCCATCCCCGCCTGGCCGAGCGCGAGTTCGTGCTGGCTCCCCTGGCCGAAATAGCCCCGGGCCTGCGCCATCCCGTCACCGGGCTGAGCGCGGCCAAAATGCTTTCGAACCTCAAGCGGCGCGGCGCCGCGCGCCGCCTGCCCTCTACTTATAAGGAAGCGGAAGCCTGGCTGAAGACCCTGCCGCCGCCGGCCGCCGACGCGCATTATTCTCTGGCCCCTATAAAAACCGCGCTGGCCGCCCTAGGCTCGCCGCAAACTTCCATGGGGACGGTGCTGCATATCACGGGTTCCACCGGCAAGACCAGTTCCGCCTGCCTGGCGGCGGCCGCGCTGGCGGCCTGCGGCCACCGCACCGGGCTTTATACCAGCCCGCATATTACCGGACCGCGCGAGCGGATAAAGCTCGACGGCGCCGAGATCAGCGAAAAAGATTTTCTCGGCTGTTTTCTCAAGGCGGAGTCCTGCTGCGCCGGCGAGCTGTCCTATTTCGAACTGCTCACGGCCATGGCTTTCCTTTATTTCTCCGGCAGGCGGACCCTGTTCTCCGTGGTGGAGGCCGGGCTGGGCGGCCGGCTGGACGCCACCAACGCGGCTGACGCGGCGGTAGCCGGCATAACCTCGGTCAGCGTCGAGCACGCCGCGCTGCTGGGCCCGGGACTGAAAGAGATAGCCGCGCATAAGGCGGGTATTATTAAGAAAGGAAGTTCCGCCCTCGTCGGCTTGCGCGTGCCGCCGGAGGCCATGGCCGTTATCAGCCGCCGCGCCGCGGCTATGAAGGCCGGCGTTTCACGCCCGTCGGGGTTTACGGCGTACCTGGGCCCCGTGGCGGTTAAAGGCGGCAGGTTCCAGGCTAAGAACGCCGCTTTCGCGCTGAGCGCCGCGGCCCTGGCCGCAAAGCGCGCCGGCGCGGTTTTCAGCCTGGAGAAGGCAGCCGCGGCTTTACCCGCGGCTATCCCCCCCGGCCGCTTCGAACGCCTCCGCTACCGCGGCCGCCAATTTGTTCTCGACGGGGCGCATAACCCGGAAGGCGTGGACGCGCTCCTTGAGGAACTCGGACGCCGCGGCAAAAAACCGTTCTTCGTGATCTCGCTGATGGATGACAAGGCGCTGCGCCTCCTGGTCTCAAAGTTCTCGGCGGCGGCCGGCGGTATCCTCTTCACCCGCTCCACGTCCTACAGGGCGGCACCGCCGGAGAAATTAAAAAAACTGCTGCCCGCCTCGTTCTCAGGCCGGGCCGAAGTTATAGCCGACCCCGCTAAAGCCCTCGCCCGTGCCCTCAAGCTGGCGCCTGCCTCTTCCGAAGTGGTAGTCGCCGGCAGCCTTTACCTGGCCGGGGATATTAAAGCCCTGCTCAAAGGCCGCAAAGCCTTCCATCCCAAAGAAATGCTGGTGAAATAAAAAGACCGGCGGAATGTTATTCTGGCCGGTTCTTTTCCTCCCTGAAATTTAAGTGTCCCCACCAGACGGTCACGTGTTCCCGGTTCGCCGTCGCTCACCGGGCCACGCGACCCCGGCGGGGACCTGTCGCTTCGCTCCATCCCCCGCTGCGGCCTGTTGGCCTCGCGGGTCCGCCTTTCGATTCCTGCCGCGAGCCAAATTGTTGGCTCGCTGTGGGATATAAAATTTAAATGTCCCCACCAGGAATCGAACCTGGATTGCCTGCTTAGAAGGCAGGAGCTCTATCCTTTGAGCTATGGGGACAATTTGTATATTTTACAACAATTGCGGGGCGCTAGCCGAAAAGGTAGAGCTCTTCTTCGGCGCGGGTGATGCCGGTGTACAGCCAGCGGCGCCACATCTCGTCGTCCATCTGCGCGAAGCGCTCCTCGAACATGATCACTTTCTTCGCCTGGCTGCCCTGGGCTTTGTGCACGGTCAGAGCGTAGCCGAAGTCGAACAGGTCGCCCAGCATGGCGAGCTGCCGGTCCTTGGTGAAGTTCACGCCGGTTTTGGCGTTGAACTGCGGCGCGTAGATAAGGCCCTCGTAGGGCTTCTCGCGGTCGTCCAGCCGGATCTCGGCCTGGTACCAGTCTTTCTGTGCCGGGACTATGCTGGTAATGGTGCCCAGCATCCCGTTGAAAATGGCCTTCTTGTGGTTGTTCCTGAGGCAGATCACGCGGTCGCCGCCGGCGGGGTTCGGGCTCTCGTAGCCGCGGTTGGCGCGGATATGCTGGTTGAGCCGGTTGCGGGTGTTGTTGTAGCCGCAGAGGATCAGCGTGTCCGGCGAATAGCATTCCAGGAGTTCCCCCGACTTCTCCTGGGCGTCGGGGTCCTCTTTCAAATATTTGTATACGCCGACGCCGTACTTTTTGGGCGGCACTATGCCGGTGGTGCGGGCGAACTCGGAAACCGTGATGATGGGGTTCTCGGCGGCCTGCCTGTGGATCTGAGTGAGCAGCAGCTGCGGCTTCTCCATCAGGTTGAACTTGCCGGAGATGGGCGGCAGCTGGCCGTGGTCGCCCACGGCGATGATGGGGATGTTGTAGGAAAGCAGGTCGTTCCAGATGAGCCCGTCCACCATGGAGGCTTCGTCCACGATTATGAGGTGCCGCTCCAGCGCGTCCTTCTTGTCCCAGCCGGCTATCAGCCCGTCGGCTTCCCTGGGCGTGTAGATAAGGCCGTGGATAGTGCTGACCGAATCCTTAACGCTGAGGGCGCCGGCTTCCTTCAGCTTGTTCTTGAGGTTCTGCGCGGCCTTGCCGGTATAGCTGCAGAAGGCCAGCTTGACGTTCTTGTCCAGCTTTAAAAGCTCGTTCTTGAAAATGGCGATCAGCGTGGTCTTGCCGGTGCCGGCGTAGCCGCCCAGCGTTATGAATTGGGCCTTCTCCGGGTCTTTGTACCAGGCCAGGAGTTTCGCCAGCGCTTTCTGTTGATCGTCGGATAGTTCCATTTATACTTCGGAGAGAACGGCCGGTCTCTAGGCCCCGGCCGCCAGCTGGCCGCAGGCGGCGGCGATGTCGGAGCCTTTCTCGCGGCGCAGGTGCGTGCGGATGCCGGCTTCCACCAGGATCTTCTGGAATTCCTTGGCTTTCTCTATGCGGCCGGGCGTGTACGGCGCGGCCGCGGGGCCGGGGTTGTACATGATCAGGTTGACCTTGCAGTTCAGGTCCTTGATGAGGGCCAGGAGCTTCTGGGCGTACTCCGGGGAGTCGTTGAGCCCGTCGAAGAAAATATATTCGAAGAACACGGACTTCTTGGTGCGGTCGCCGTAATAGCGCGCGGCGCCGATGACCTGCCGCAGGTCGTATTTGCGGCTCATGGGCGCCAGCTCGGCGCGCTGCGCCTCGTCCGCGGTTATCAGCGACACCGCCAGCCGGACGCCCATGTGCGAGTCGGCCAGTTCGCGGATCACGGGCACCACGCCCACGGTGGAAACGGTGATGCTGCTCTGCGGGAAGTTGTGGCCCTTGTTGTCCGAGAGGATCATGATGGCTTTCTTGACCTTGGCCCAGTTCAGGAAAGGCTCGCCCATGCCCATGAAGACCACGCTGTCTATAGGCTTGCCGGCTTCGCGGCGGCAGGCCACGAACTGCGCTATGATCTCGGCGGGCTTGAGGTCCCGCTTCAGGCCGAGCGCGCCGGTGGCGCAGAAGGTGCAGCCGCAGGCGCAGCCGACCTGGGAAGAGATGCAGGCGGAGACGGTGTTCTTGTTGAACAGGATGACGCTCTCCGCCCTGGCGCCGTCGGGGAAAGTGAGGAGCAGCTTGATGGTGCCGTCCAGCTTGGAGACCAGTTTCTCTACTTTGGGAAAGGCCGCCAGGGAGTATTTGTCCTGCAGCTTCTTAACTAGTTCCGGCCGCACTCCTGACATGGCTTCGAAGGTCGCGACGCCTTTTTTATGCAGGCAGTTGAAGACCCGGTCGGCCTTGGTGCCTTTTTCGCCCAGCGCCGTAATGGCGCCGGCCAGTTCCTGCCTGGTAAAATCCCTGATATCCGGTTTTGTCATGTTCAGTCCATAGCCGATCGTTTACCAGTTCAATTTTACAAGTTATTGCCCCCCCGTTCCTAATCCCGGGCCGGCCCGTCAGGGTGCCGGTATTTTTTGTAGAATTTTCGTGGTTAACTCAAACCGGGCGGGGTCACCTCATGGCGGCAACAGAAACTTACCAGAAGCTCAATGATACCGGGATAAAGGCCCTGGCGGCGGGAGACCGCGTGAAGGCGGAGCGCCTGTTCCTCGAAGCTATTTCCCTGGACCCGGCCAATCTTTCCGCTTATATGAACCTGATCTCCGGCCATCTCTCCGGCAAGGCCTATAATAAAGCCCTCATCGTCCTGGGCCTCATGCGCGCCAGGTGCAACCCCGCCCAGCTCGCCATGGCCGCGGCCGACGTGAAAAGCGTGGAGACCATGGCCTCCTGCGCGATAAAGGAACGCTGCCTGCTCGTCAGCCTCAGCGGCACTTTCGAAAGCCGCCTGTTCGCCTTGACCTGCGCGGATCACTTCGGGCGCCGCGGCGACGCCCTGCTGGACATCGCCATGCCCCGGCAGCAGCATTTTTCGAAGCTGGAGCCGTCCGAATTTTTGTACGGCAAAAGGCTGCCGGTGGAGCAGGCCGGCTGTTTCGACGGGATCACCGGGGCTGACTACGACTCCCTGCTCTTCGTGGATTTTCCCGAGACCGCCTGCCTGGACCTGTTCTGCCGCCTGCTGGAGCTCAAGGGACCCAAAAAAATATTCGTAAGCCTGCGCCTGGCCCCTCCCAAGGGCGCTTCGGCGGCTTCGGACCTGGTGGCCTACAGGAAACTGTTCCGGGGGCTGGACGGGCTGTTCATGCTGGAGCACGACACCGCGGCCGCCAACGCCAGGTACGGCGTTCCGGCGCGCAAACTGTTCAAATATATGTTCTCGGTCAACACGGATTACTACGCGCCTCTCAAAGGCGATCCCCTGCCTTACCTGGTCTCCGCCGGCACGGCGGCCAGGGATTACGGCGCCCTGCTCGACGCCGTGAAAGGGCTGGGCGTAAAGCTCAGGATCTATACCGACCTGGACCTGAAGCAGCCGAAGGCGGGCGGCGCGGATGTGGCGGTGAGCAGGCTGAGCGGCAACCATGAGCTGCTCAGGCAGGAGCTTGCCGCCGCCCAAGCCGTAGTTATCCCTTTCAAACCAGCCGTCAGCCCGGCCGCCAATTCCATCCTTACCATGGCCATGTCCCTCGGCAAAGTAGTTCTCACCAACAGGACGGAAGCGCTGGCCGAGCTGGTCAAAGACGGGGTGAACGGTTTTTTCTACGATGAAAAAGTGCCGGGGGACCTGCGCAAAAAGATCCGGCAGCTCCTGGCCCTTAAGAAGGAGCGCCGCGACCTTATCGGCGGGCGCGCAAGGGAAACCGTGCTGGCCAAGGCGGATTACCGCGATCTCGCGCGTAAAGTCCACGCGGCGTTGCGCGGCAAACCGCGGCTGTAGCCTCCCCGGCCGGCCGTCCCCGACGGAGCGGCGATTATTATATAATAGGGTTAAAGTATGGCTAAAGGGGCGTCCTCATTTTTATTTCTGATCCTGCTGGCGGCCGGCGGCTGTGCCGACCGCTACGAGGACGCCGTGGTGCTGGAAGAGCAGGGCCGGTTCCTGAAAGCGGCGGCCAAATACAAGGCCTTCGCGCTGGAGAACCCCAAAGCCGCCGACGCCCCCAAAGCGCTGCTGGCCGCCGCGAACCTTTACGCCCTCAAGCTGGGCGTCTGCCACGAGTCCAAGCCGCTGCTGGAGCGGCTGGCCAGGGACTATCCGTCTTTCAACATGCCGGAGGACGTCTTCCGCCGCATCTTCGTCTGTCCCGATTATTTCCCCGCCGGCCCGGGCCTGAAATGGACCTACGGCGACTCCCAGACGCTGGGCAAAAACGCCAGGCAGGAAGTGGCGGTCGTGGACCACACTTCCCGGGGCGCGGTCATCAGCAGCGCTTTTTACGCCGGCCGGTCCCTCGTCAGCCGCCAGAAAAAGGCCTACCGCTTTTCCTCCATGAACTTCATGGAGCGCCAGGACCGCGGCGAGACGCTGATCCTGAATTACCCGCTGGAGACGGGCAAAGCCTGGACCTCCTCCGGGCCGGAGGGCCGCCTGGAGTTCCGCGTGGAAGCGACAGGACAGAAGGTGAAGGTCAAGGCCGGGGAATTCGCGGGCTGCGTCAAGATCCGCCGCCGCTCCCCCGGCATGCCGTCGTGGATCCTGGAATATTACGCGCCCTGGACCGGCAAGGTCCTCACGTCGGTAGCCGGCAAAGGCTTTGAGAACCGGGTAACGGAACTGCTGTCCTATGAAGAAAAAAAATAACGAGCCCGACCCCGCCGCCGTCCCCGGGCTTTTCGGCGACATCATCCCCTCCCCGGCCCCGCCCAGGAAGGACGGGCTGCTCTCCTTCTCCTATTCCAAGATGTCGCTTTACGAGGAATGCCCCCTGAAGTACAAGTTCAAGTACATCGACAAGATCAAGGAAGAACCCAAGTTCTACTTCGCTTTCGGCAACAGCATCCACACCGCGCTGGAATTCCTGTACTCGGTCAAAGCGCCGCCTTTCCCCTCGCTCGAGGAATTGCTGGAGGCTTTCCGGCAGGACTGGAACCAGAAATCCTACCTGGAAAAAGGCTACCGCGCGCCGCAGAAGGCCGAGGACGACTACCAGAAAGGCCTGGCGATGCTGAAGGCCTATTACGAACATAACCGCGCCGCTTTCAAGCCGCCGTTCCTGGTGGAATATTCCACCGACGTGGAAGTGGACGGCCTGCTGGTGCGCACCATCTCCGACCGCATCGAGCACCTGGGCGGCGGCGAAATAGTGATCATAGACTACAAGACCGGCAAGGACGTGAAGCGCCAGCCGCTGCAGCTGTACATGTACCAGAAGATCAGCGAGCTGGACCCCCGCCTGAAAGAAAAGATCGCCGAGACCTACGGCCAGCGCGTCAGCGCCGTAAAAGTGCGCCAGCTGCTGTACTACCATGTGCCGACCCTGAAGGAATATACGTTCGAGCGCGCCGACGACAAGGAGATAGGCGGTTTCTGGGAGCGCGTGCTGGGCGTGGCCGACGCCATAAAAGGCCTGAAGTTCGACCCTACCCCCGGCGAGCGCGCCTGCGCCTGGTGCGACTACAAGAGCCTGTGCCCCCACTTCTTCGGCGGCCAGCCCCGGCCGGCGGCGCAGCCCGCCGCCGTTACCGACAATATCGAGGTGCTGGTGGACCGCTACGGGCGCCTTAAAGAAAAAATGGAGGAGATCCAGGCCCAGCTCGCCGAAGTGGCCGACAGCATAGGCCGCTCCGCCAGGGACGGCGGCGAATACGCCGGCTCCTCGTACACCGCGCAGGTAAAGAAAAGCTCCAGGTGGGAATTCAGGGACCGCGAGGCCGTCATCGGCGTGCTCAACCAGTTCGACCTCTACAAGAAGGCCCTCAGCCTCACCCTGACCGGCATTACCGGCGTGCTGGAGAGCGACGACCTCCCGGAGGCTGCCCGCAAAAAACTCCTCGATCAGGCCGTAAAAAAAACCGGCTACGACATCAAGATCACCAAAAAGCCCGGCGCGTAAGGGACCTCGGCCGCAACTAGTATGCCTGAAAAATTTATAATCGTGCTCGACCAGGGGAGCTCCAGCTCCCGCGCCCTCGCCTTCGACCTCGACGGCAATATCCGCTACAAGGCCCAGCGCAAGATAGAGGCCGCCTACCCCTCCCCGGGCCGCGCGGAATACGACGCCGAAAAACTCTACCTCTCCCAGGCCGACAGCCTGGCCGAAGTCATGGCCAAGCTGCCGCCCGACGCCGAGGCCGCCGCCCTGGGCATCGCCGCCCAGCGCTCCACCGTAGTGTTCTGGGACAGAACCACCGGGGCCCCGCTCGCCCCCGCCCTGAGCTGGCAGGACGGCCGCGCCCTGGAGCTGCTCGCCAAGATCCCCCTCTCCAACACAAAGATCCACGACCTCACCGGCCTTTATAAAACGCCTTATTACAGCGCGTCCAAAATAGCCTGGGCCCTGGAGAATTACCCGGAGGTGAAGGCCGCCGCCGCGGAAAAGCGCCTGCTCATCGCGCCGGTGGCCACCTATGTGATCTGGCGGCTGTCGGGCGGCAAAAGCTTCGTCATAGACCCCTCCCAGGCCCAGCGCACACTGCTGTTCAACCTGCGCCGCCTGAAGTGGGAGCCGAAACTTCTTTCCGCTTTCGGGCTGGCCGCTGAGTTCCTGCCGGAAATAAAACCCAGCATCGGGCGCCTTTGCCACGTCGAGACCGCCGGCCGCCGCGTGCCGGTGACCGCCATGTTGGGCGATCAGCAGGCCGCCATGCTGGGCCTTGGGCTGGAGACGCCCAATTCGGCCGCCCTCAATTACGGCACCGGGGCTTTCCTGCTGGTGAATACCGGCAGGCAGACCCTCAAGATCCGCGGCCTGCTCAATTCCTTCGGCTGGCAGGAAGGGAAGGGCAAGAAGAATATCTGTTATTTCACCGAGAGCACCGTGAATTCCGCCGGGACTTCCCTGGAATGGCTGCGCCAGAAGTTCGGGCTTTTCGAGGAGATCGGCGACGTGGACGGCATGTGCCGCAAGTCCAAAAACCGCCTGCACTGCCTGCCGGCCATCGGCGGGCTGGGCGCGCCGTACTGGGACTTCACCACCTTTACCACCTTCGCGGGCTTCTCCCCCCATTCCGACAAATACGACGTGGTGCGGGGCGTGACGGAGGGCATCGCCTACATGGTGGCCGACGCCTTCGACCTGGTAAAGAAAAAAGGCTTTAAGATCGCTGACCTCAAGGTTTCCGGCGGCCTCTCGAAGATAGACTGGCTGTTGCAGTTCCAGGCCGACATCACCGGCGCCCGCCTGACGGCGCTGGAGGAAAGCGAGGCCACGGCCATGGGCGCGGGGCTTGCCGCCGCCCGAGGGCTGGGCCTGGCCCCGCAGTGGACCGCCAAGGTCTCCAGCAGGGTGTTCGAGCCCGCCATAGGCGAGGAAGAGCGGCAGAACCTGATAAAGGGCTGGCGCATCTTCGTAAAGGACATACGCCGCACCAGCCGGGACCTGCGCAAACTCAACATCCTGCCTCACGCTTAGCCGGGAGCTGAAATAAAAAAGGACGGGCCTTAAGCCCGTCCTTTTCTTTGGCGCGCTAAGGCTAGTTCTTGTTCTCTTCCAGGAACAGCAGCGCTTCCATGGCCGCCTTGCAGCCGGTGCCGGCGGCAACCACGGCCTGCTTGTAGCGGGTGTCCATCACGTCGCCAGCGGCGAAAACGCCGGGGACCGAGGCGGCGGTTTTCTCGTCCGTCACGATGTAGCCGGCCTCGTCGAGCGCCAGCTTGCCTTTGAAGGCCTCGGTGGCGGGCGTATGGCCTATGGCTATGAAGGCCCCGGTGACTTCCAGTCGGCGCACGGCGCCGGTCCTGACGTTCTTGAGGTTTACGGCGGCCAGCCTGGCCTCGCCGATGAATTCCTCCGGGATATGGTCGTAGATGATCTCCACTTTGGGGTTGGCGCGGAGTTTCTCCTGCAGGCGGAAGGAGGCGCGGAGCTTGTCGCGGCGGTGCACCAGGTATACCTTCGCCGCGAACTTGGTGAGGAAGAGCGCGTCCTCCGCGGCGGAATCCCCTCCCCCTATCACGCAGATCTCCTTGCCGCGGAAGAAGAAGCCGTCGCAGGTGGCGCAGCCGGAAACGCCCTTGCCGGTGAATTTCTGCTCCGAAGGGATCCCCAGCCACCTGGCCTGCGCGCCGGTGGCGATTATCACGGCGCCCGCTGTATACTCCTTGCCGCTGCCGGCCTTGAACCTGAACGGCCGCGCGGAAAGGTCGGCCCCGGTTATGGATTCCTGGAAGACCACGGCCCCCAGGCGCGTGACCTGCTTGATCATCCGCGTCATGAGGTCGGCCCCGGCCACCGGGTCGATGAACCCGGGAAAATTCTCTATCTCCATCGTCTGCAGCAGCTGCCCGCCGGGCGCCACGCCGCCGAACAGCGCGGTGGCGGCCCCTCCTCGCGTGGCGTAAATGGCCGCGGTCAGCCCGGCGGGGCCGGACCCTATGATGACGATGTCGAAATCCGGCTTTTGGTCGGCCATATTGCTCTTTCCTTTATTTCTTGTAGGACGCCATCGAGGTGGGAGTTTCCCAGAAAGCGATCTTATGCACCGGCAGCTTGAGGTCGCGGGTTAAACAGGCGAAGATCAGCCCGGCCAGCACTTCCGCGGTCGGGTTCTCGTCCGTCAGGTAGCAGCGCTGTCCCTCTTTGGCGAGCACGGCGGCCAGGGGGTCGGCTTTCGCCAGGATGACCTTGTGGTCCAGGTTCTCGTCGAGCCAGAGTTTCACTTTCTTGCCCAGTTCGGTGAAATCCATCACCATCCTGTCGCCGTTGAGCTCGGCGGCTTTCAGGCTGACTTCCACCACGCCGTTGTGGCCGTGGAGGTTCTCGCATTTGCCCTTGTAGTTGAGCAGGCGGTGCCCGTAGGCCAGGTGAAAGGTTTTTTTGATCTTATACATGTTCGAATTCGCTCCTTGCGCCGGCGCGTTAAAGCCCGGCTTTCTTCATGAACTTGCGGACCAGGTTCATGGACAGGCCTACCACGGTGTCGAAGCGGCCCTCTATCTTTTCTATGAAAAGGTCGCCGGTATCCTGTACGGCGTAGGCCCCGGCCTTGTCGTGGTGCTTGTACGCCAGGTCATGCAGTTCCGCCGGGGTCAGCCGGCGGGCTTTGCAGCGGGAAACTTCGCCGCCGGCCAGGAAGATGCCCTTGTCCAGCCAGATCAGGGCTACGCCGGTGTGGACGGCCTGCCAGGAGGCGTTCTGCAGGTTGAGCAGGCGCAGCGCGTCCTTGTGGCTGGCCGGCTTGCCCAGCACCTCGCCCTTACAGTAGACCAGCGTGTCGGAGCCGAGTACCGGCGAGCCGGGGTGCTTCAGCGCCACGCTGAGGGCTTTTTTGTAGGCCAGCTCCCGCACTATCAGGGCCGGCCTCTTATAGGCGCAGACCTCCTTGATATGGCTGGGGATCGTCCGGTACTTTATTCCGGCCCGGGTAAGGAGCAGCTTCCTTCTCGGGGATTTAGAGGCCAGTATGAGGGTGGGCATTACTTGACGAGCTGTTTGTAGACCACGGCGGACAGGAAAATGCCGATGATGCTGGAGATGTTGAACTTGAAGACCAGCCCGGCGGTAAATTCCACCAGGTTCAGGTCCACGGTGGTCGGATGCAGGCCGGTGTTTATCCCCGTATTGATAAGGGCGTTGATCTGGCCTGCCGGGAACCACATATTGAACACCTTGCTGATGAACAGGCCCAGCAGGGAGCCCACTACCACCACTACCACCACATGCAGCGCGTTTTTCATAGTTCCTTTTCGGTGCCGGCGGCTTTATCCAGGGGTATATTGGTGGTGAACAGCGTGTTGGCGCCTATCCAGTCCAGGTAATTGGCGGCCGCCCCGTCTATTTCGGTGAAGATGGTCTCGGGCACGGCGTAGGGATGGCGCGCCTTGACGAACTGGATGATATCCTCGCGCAGCGCCCTGCGGGTCTTGATCATCAGCAGGATTTCCGAGGATTTCTCTATGCGGTCCTTCCACCAGTAGGAGGACTCAAGGCCGGGCACCAGCGACACGCAGGCCGCCAGGCGCTCCTTGAGCAGCCCGGACGCTATTTCGTCGGCGGTCTTCCTGTCGCCGGCGGTAACAAAACAGAGGTCGTATTGGGTCGCCATAAGGTTAATGATATCAAAGGCCGGCAAATAAAATCAACGGACCGCGCTACTCCAGGGGGCAGGCGGAGAATTCCTCGCGCACCTGGTCCAGGTCGGCCTGCCTGGCCTGGCGCCAGCCGGCGTCCTCGCGCAGCTCGCGGGCGCGGATCTTGTCGAACCGGCCCACGATGTCGCTTTGCTGGTCGTAGAAAGTGCGCTGGTAGCGGTAGACGTCGTAGACCGGCAGGCCCCTCAGCTCCGCGTCGTTCTTCATGGCCTGGCTGGCGGTCATGACGCCTTTTTTAACGCGCAGCTGGTCCCTGTCGTAGAGCAGCTGGTAGAAAGTCTCGTCGTCTATGGCCTTGCGGATCTTCTCCAGCCAGACGCGCTGGTTCTCCACGGTGTCCAGCGGGCGCTGGCAGTCGGAGTCCGCGGCCAGGGCCTGCCTGCGGGCCTGCTGCATGGCGTAGCCGGTGCCGCCCAGCACGTAGGCGCAGAAGGAGGTCTTGATCCCTTCGGCGCCCCTGGCCTTGTCGAAATCCTCGTTCAGGAGGGTCAGGTCCACCGCCAGGCGCGCCTGCGTCAGCGCGGACAGCTCTTCCTCCTCCGCGACCAGTTCTTCCAGGCCGGTTTGCGAGGAGAATTCGTAGATCTTGCCGGCCCGGGCGATGGCCAAAGCCAGCATCTTGTCGGAGCTTTTATATTCCGGCGGCAGGAAGATCTTGCCGGCTTTGAGGGAGAACTTGTGGCAGAGCCCGGGGGTATTGGAGTATTCGAAACGCACCGGGTGCTTGTGCAGGAATTTAAGCAGCGGCCGGCCTTCCCGCGTACCTTCCAGGAGGTCGAAGGCCCGCTCCATGGAGGGCTCCGTGGTCAGGACGATGCCCTTCCCCCCGGCGCAGGCCGAGAGGACGAAAGCGGCGGAAATTATAAGGGCGTGTTTTTTCATCGGTCACTTCTTGAACAGGCCTTTCAGAAGTTTGGAGGCGTCGGGCGCTATTTTATCAAGGGCTTTTTTAACCGCCGGCTGCTCCGCCAGGGATTTCATGTCCGGCTTCGCCGAGGGGTTGGCGAAGGTGCCCTTTACCGTCATGGCCACGGGGGCGCTCATGCTTATGCCGCTGGCCTTCTTCAGCTCCGTGTTTATGCGCATGTCCAGTTTTTCCGCGCCCAGGTCTATAGTGCCAGAGGAGGAAACGTCGGCCACCGCGGCGGTGAGGACGGACTTGTTCAGCTTCATCAGGCCTTTGGTGAAAGTGTAGTCCCCCTCGATCCTGTCGAAGTCGATGTTGTTGAAGTCGGGCAGGCGCAGCGTTTTGGCCAGCTTGGAGGTCTTCTGCAGCACGATAAGCGGATACAGCGCCACCTTGGCCGCCTTGTAGCGGCTGGCCAGCGCGTAGAGCTCCGAGAATTTCCCGGGTCCCGCCGAAAACGAGGCGGTCCCGTCCAGCGACTTCAGGTCGTCCGAGACGTTCACGAGGTCCAGTTTCATGGACGACGGGCCGCAGCGGAAATTGGGGTGTTCGATGGCGCCTATCTCGGCCCTGCCCGACACGTCCAGGTAGAACGGTTCCCCGGGCGCTTTCCCGGCCTGCCCGCTTTTGGCCGCCCCGGCCGCCGCGGGCGCGGGCGTGTCTTTCACGGCGAGCCGGGCCAGTTTAACGTCGAAATCCGCTTTCGGGTGCTTCAGCAGGTCCCGGGCTTTGAAAGAGACCTTGAGGTCCTCGCCGTCCAGTTTGCCTTCCAGCTTCTGGGCCGAGGCCGCGTCCTTGGAGAAATCGATGCCGCCGGTGAACCCGGAAAGCTTGTGACCCGCGAAAGCGGCGCCCGCGCCGGCGAGGGAGGCTTTGCCTTTAAAAAGGGCCAGCCCGCCGGAATAACTGTAGTCCAGGGCGGCGGCCGCGGCGCCGGAGAGGGCGTACTGGTCCAGCAGGGCCGGCGCGATGGCGGCCAGCTTGGACAGGCTTTTGATCTCGGCCTTCACGCTGCCGGCGGCTTTAAGGTCCGGGCCGGAGAAGTTTACCGAGGTCCTTCCGTTGACCGCGAGAGCGTCGCAGTTGAGCGAGAAGGCGGTAATGTCGGCCGAGCCGTCCCTCACCAGCAGGCTGGCGGCTACTTCGGCCAGCGGGAGTTTGTAGCCGCGCGGCAGGGGGAGCTGCTTGAATTTGCGGGCCAGCACGGTGCTGTCTATCTCGGGGACCTGGGCTTTCAGGCTGGCGGCCAGGTTGTAGGAAACTTTGGGTTCCCACCCCGCCCTGCCCTTCAGGCTGCCGCTGACCGCGCCCGCGCGGAAAGAGACCGAGCGCAGGTTCACGTCTTTCATCGTCAGCTTGAAATCCGCTTCCGAATCTATCTCCGGCAGCAGCACGCGCGGCGGCAGCCCTTTGAAGACCGTCTTGAGGTCGGAGGTGGAGAACTGCTTCACGGACACCGTGAGCCTGGCGTCGGGCTCCAGCAGGTTGGACAGCGAGCCTTTGATCTCGGCCTTCACCCCGCCCAGGGACAGCGCCGCTTTGTCTATTTCAGCCCTGCCTTTCTCCGGGTCGAAGTTTCCCAGCGCCACGCGGCCTTTCAGCCGGGCGGGGATGGAGCCGGTGAAATAGGGCGAGGCCACATCCATGGTGAAATCGCCTTCCAGCGGGAAAAGCCCCGAAGGGGAGATGTCGGAGGCGGAAAGGTTGATGTCGCGCAGCTCCACCGTCAGGTCGCCGGCGGCGTTGGCGTAGGTGAAGCGGGAAGCCTTTATCCTGAGGCTGGACACGGCCAGCGGCGGCGGCGCGGCCTTCTTGTCCGCCGGCCTGGCCGGCTTCTGCGGCGGTTCTTCCGTTATCAGGTCCGAAAAATTGTAAGTGTTCTTCTTGACTTCGGTGATGCGCAGCTTCAGGCCCGAGGCGGAGATGGAGTTTATCCTGACCTCGCGCTTCAGCAGGGCCCGCAGCGAGGGCCGCACGGCGAAGGAGGCCGCGCTTAAAAATTCGCCTTTCTTGAAATTCGGGTATTCCGAAACCCGCAGGTTCTCCATCGCCAGCCCCGAGAGGTTAAGGGTGACGGAGTCGAAGGTCACTTCGCGGCCGAGGTTCTTTACCGCGTATTCGAAGGTAAGGGCCTTAAGCCGGGCGGGCGTAAAATAAAGTTTAGCCGCGGCGAGGCCGGCGGCCAGGCACAGCAGGCCGGCGAGGGCGGCCCAGGCCGAGACTTTAAGGGCTTTTTTCATATCTAACATTATAATAAAGTTACCCCGGACCCGGCTGGCGAAAAAGCCGCGCGCCGGGCGGCCGGGGCCGGCGCAGGATTTCTAAACCCCGGGATAAAAATGCTAAATTTATTTACAGCATGAACGCGCTTATCGTTAACCTCAATCTCGCCGTTGATAAAACGGCCCTGGTGCCCGGCTTCAAAAAAGGGCGCGTTTTCCGCCTGGGCAACACCGTCACCCTGCCGGGCGGCAAGGGGGTCAACGTGGCGCGCGCCCTGCGTTCGCTGGGGCTGGAAGTGCCGGTAGCCGGTTTCGCCAGCGGTTTCAACGGCCGCTGGATAGCCGAAGCCATGAAGAAAGAAGGCTTCAAGACCTACCTCGAGGTTCACCAGACCGGCGAGTCCCGCGTCTGCTATACCGTGGTGGACGCCCTCGGCCGCTCCACCGACCTCAACGAAGAAGGCCCGGACGTTCCCCCCGCCGCGCAGGCGGGCTTTCTTAAGCGGTTCACGGAACTGGCGGGAGAATTCCGAGTGGCGGCCGTCTGCGGCCGCAGGTCCTCCGGGCTTAAGAAAGGTTTTTATTCTTCGCTCGTGCGGCTGGCCGCCGCGCGCGGCTGCTTCACTATTTTCGACACCAGCGGCCCCGTGCTGGCCGAGGCGCTTTCCGCCGGGGCGGAAGGCATAAAGATAAACCGCGACGAGTTCGAGGAGCTTTCGGGCGCGCCTTATACGCCGGCGCGGCTGGCCGCTTTTTTCAAGGCGCATGCTCCCAAAGGTCTCAAGACCCTGATAGTGACGGACGGCGCCGGGCATACCCACGCCGCGTCTCCGTTCGGGCTGTGGCGGGTCACCCCCCCGCGCCTGGGCGGCCTTAAAAGCCCCACCGGCGCCGGGGATTCCTTCATGGCCGGTTTTCTCTTCGGATTTTTAAAGGGCTATGATTTCGAGCGCACGCTTAAGCTGGCCACCGGGGCGGCCGCTTCCGACTGCCTTACGCTGGGCGCCGGGCTGATAGCCAGGGAACAGACTTTGGCTTACGCGCAGAAGGCCCGCGTGGTAAAGCTGGCCTGAACCCGGATTTTTGTCGCGGCATACGCGACCAGGGAGACTCTATGCAGAATTTAAACGCCGTGGAAAAAATATTCGAGCGCGCCGGGGCGGAGGGCCGCGCCAGCCTTACCGAGCCGGAGGTTTACGAGGTGATGTCCCTGGCCGGGCTGGAGGCGCCCAAGTACCTGCTTTTCCCCGCGGCCGGCCTTGAGCCCGCCGCCGCGGCAGCGGCCGCGGTTTCCCGCCTGGGCGGCGACAAAGCCGTGCTCAAGCTGGTTTCTTCCAAGACCCTGCACAAGACCGAGTCCGGCGGCGTCAAAGTGGTGGAGAAGACCGCGGAGGCCCTTGAGGAGGCCCTGAAAGCCCTGCGGGCCAAATTTCCCGACGCGGAAGCTTTTATGGCGGTGGAATTCCTGCCCCATTCCGCTTTCGCCCTGGGAGAGGAACTGCTGCTGGGCGCGCGGGCCGACGAGGCCTTCGGGCCGGTCATCACGCTGGGCCCCGGCGGCACCAACGCCGAGGCGCTTACCAAGTCCCTGCGGCCCGGGACCTCCCCTTCCGTAATACCGGTGGACCTGGCCTTCAACAGCGGCGTCTGGGACAAATTCCTGTCCGGCTGCTGGATCTGGGCTTACGTCTCCGGCTCCGTGCGCGGCGGCCGCCGCCTGGTGCAGGACGGCGAGATGTTCAAATGGCTGGAAGGCTTTTCCCTGCTGATGAAGCATTTCCGCGACGGCGGGCACTCGGACTGGGCCATAGAGGAATTCGAGGTGAACCCGCTGGCGGCGTCCAAAGGCAGGCTGACGGCTCTCGACGGCGTGCTGCGCTTCCGGAAAGCCCGCAAAGCCAGCCCGCGGGTGAAGCCTTCCAAAAAAGGCGTGGGCGGTCTGCTGCATACGGCCAGCGCCGCGGTGGTGGGCGTCAGCGAAAAAAAGATGAACATGGCGCGCATCATCCTCAACAATATCCTGAAGGCGGGCTTTCCGAGGGAACACACCTATATCATAAAGGAAGGCGCCGCCGAGATAGACGGCGTGAAGTGCTTCGCCTCCCCCGCCGGGTTGCCCGAGAAGGTGGATATGTATGTGGTGGCCGTGCCCTCGCCCGAGGTGCCGCGCGTGCTGGCGGAGGCCGGCGAGTCCGGCAAGGTCAACGGCGTGGTGCTGATCTCCGGGGGCATGGGCGAAAAGGCCGGTTCCGAGGGGATGGCCGGCTCGGTGGTCGAGGCTATTGCCCGCGCCCGGGAGAAGAACCCGGACTTCGCGCTCTCCGGCGGCAATTCCATGGGCATAGTGCTCAACGACGCCAAGCTCAACACTTTCTTCATCCCGGAGTATAAGCTGGAACACCCGATCGGCGTCAACCCTTACAATGCCAAGACCGCTTTTGTCAGCCAGAGCGGCGCCTTCGTCATCTCGACCATCAGCAAGATGCCCTGGCTGAAGCCGGCCTACAGCGTCACGGTGGGCAACCAGCAGGACGTGACCGTGCCGGATTACGTCGAGCGGTTGGCCGACGAGGACGACCTGAAGGTCATACTGGTTTACATGGAAGGCTTCAAGCCCGGCGACGGCCTGGCGCTGGCCAGGGTGATAGACAAGGCCCGCTCGAAGGGCAAGCAGGTAGTGCTCTACAAGGCGGGCCGCACCGCCGTAGGGCAGAAGGCCGTGATGGGCCACACCGCTTCCATAGCCGGCGATTACCTGGTGACGCGGCTGATAATGGAGGGAGCCGGGGCGCTGGTAGCCGAGACTTTCGACGATTTCAACGACCTGGCCGCCCTGGCCTGCTCCTTCGCGAATTTCGAGATCAGGCACGGCAACACCTTCCTGATGAGCAACGCCGGGTTCGAGGCCGCCGGCATGGCCGACGGCGTGGCGGGTCGCTTTACGGCGGAGATGAAGAGCCCGGACCTTTACGCGGCCATGACGCGCACGCTGAAGGAATTCAGGCTGGATTCCATCGTGGACGCCAAGAACCCGCTGGACATCACCCCCATGGCCCCCGACGCGGCCATAGGCGGGGTAATAAAGGCCGCGCTGGCCTCCGACGAGTTTTCCGGCGCGGTGGTGTCCATGGTGCCGCTTACGGCGGCCATGAACACGCTGCCGAAGGGCGGGGCCTGGCCCGACGACCTGGAAAAGTCTTTCCTTAAGGACGCCGCCAAAGCCGCGCGCGCGGCGGGCAAGCCGCTGATCTTCTGCGTGGCCTGCGGCACGCTATACGAGCCGTACTGCGCCTACGCGCAGAAGCTGGGCCTGCCGGTATTCCGTTCGGCCGACCGCGCTGTAAAGATCTACGCCAAGTACCTGGAATATCTCCTTTCCTAAACACCGACCGCCTTAGGGGAATCCAGAACTTCGCGCACTTTCTTAACAAGGTCGTCCGCGCTCACCGGTTTCTGCAGGAAAGCCAGGTTATTCACCGTGAGGCGGATGTCGGCGAGTTCCGAGTCGATATAGCCGGACATGAATATCACTTTCATTCCCGGACAGCTCTTTGAGATCATTCCGTATAATTCGTGGCCGTTCATCCCGGGCATAACGGTGTCGCTCAGGATCAGGTCGATCTTGTCCGTGTTCTTTTTCCATATCCTGACGGCCTCCTCCGCGTCGCGGGCTTCGAGGACCGTGTACCCGTTCTCGCGAAGCGCGCGCAGGGCGAAACCGCGTACCCCGTCGTCGTCCTCCGCCAGCAATATCGTCTCCGAACCCCGCAGTCCTTTCGTTTTGGCGGGAGCCTTGCCGGTATCTATCTCCTCCGTTACATGCGGCAGGTATATCTTGAACGTCGTCCCCAGGCCGGGCTCGCTGTATACATAGATGTTCCCTCTGTTCTGTTTGACTATGCCGTAAACCGTAGCCAGCCCGAGCCCGGTGCCTTTCCCCGCCTCTTTTGTGGTGAAAAAAGGTTCGAAGAGATGCGTCAGGGTGTCGGGGCTTATTCCGCTGCCGGTATCGGTCACCAGCAGCATGACGTAGGGGCCGGGCCGCACCTCCATATGCATTTTTGAATATTTGTCGCTGAGTTCCGTGTTTTCGGTCCTGATGGTCACCTTCCCTCCGTTGGGCATGGCGTCCCTGGCGTTCACTATCAGGTTCATCAGGATCTGTTCCAACTGTCCCGGGTCCGCCTTTATGCGGCACTCCTCTTTTGCCAGACCGATCTCCAGGGTTATATTCTCGCCGATAAGCCGTTTCAGCATCTTCTGCGTGTCGCGGATGGCCGCGTTGCAATCGAGCACCCGCGGTTGGAATACCTGATGGCGGCTGAACGTCAGAAGCTGCTTGGTAAGCGTCGCGGCCGCCTGCGCTGCTTTTCCTATCTCCACCACGTCCTCGCGCCTTTTGTCGTCCGTAGCCAGGCTCTTCAGCAGGAAGCCCGTGTAGCCGTCTATGGCGGTGAGCAGGTTATTGAAATCATGCGCCACCCCGCCGGCCAGCCTGCCGACGGCCTCCATCTTTTGCGCCTGCCTGAACTGGAGTTCCAGCGTTCTCTTTTCTGTAATATCCAGCCAGAGGCCGAGAACGTGCCCGTCTATGATGGTGGCGCTGGCAAGTACCCAGCGGTACTCGCCTCCGGCGCCCTGCAGGCGGTATTCGGTGTTCATGGTTCCTGTCTCTGCCAGACGGGTCATATCGGCCTTCACCCGCGTTTTGTCGTCGGGGTGTATGCGGGAGAACCACAGGTCCCGCGTTTTCAGCAGCTCCCCGGGTTTGCAGCCGCATAACCTTTCCGCGCCTTCGCTCACCCATTCTATGCGCAAGCCGTCTTTTTCCGGCTTCGCGTAAAAGAACGCCACCGGCAGGGTACGCAGCACCATATCCTCGCGCTGCCTGGCGCGGCTCAGGTCTTCCTCGGCCTTGGCGCGCGCCTGTATCTCACGGCTCAGGTCCGCGGTCCTCTCCGCCACCTTGCTTTCGAGCGAGCCGTTGAGCTTTTCCAGGTCCAGCTTCGCTTTCTTCACTTCCCGGTTCTTGTTTACGGCCGCCTCATAAGTGGAGAGCAGGATGTCCAGTATCTGCATCCGGTCGGCGGCCAGAAAATGTTTACGGCCGGCGAAAAAGAATTCCAGCCCCGCCTGGGCGCCGCCGGCCTTGCGCAGTTCCACATTGGTAAGATGGTGTTTTATCCACGACAGCAGGTAATCCGGGTCAAAGGGCTTGGTCACGAAATTGTCGGCCCCGCATTCCAGGCCGCGGATAATGTCCCCGGGGTCGGAGAGCACGGTCAGCAGTATGACCGGGATGTTCTTCGTGGCCGGGTCGTCCTTGACCTTCCGGCAGAACTCATAGCCGTCCATGCCGGGCATTTCGATATCGCTCAGTATAATATTGAACCGCTGCTCTTTCAGCATCTTCAGGGCCTTGGCGCCGTTCTCGGCCCGGGAAACCACGTAGTTCTCCCTTTCCAGTATCTCTCTGGCCAGTTCGGCCTGTGTATTGCTGTCTTCCACTACAAGGATGTTGGTTTCACGGTTCATAAGTTATCTCCCTTGGCTCCGGCCGGCGCCAACGCGGAAATAGCGGCGGCTATCCCGGCTGGCGAAAGCACATACGCCGCGGCCCCGGCTTTGACGGCCGCGCCCGGCATGCCGTTTATAAGCGAGCTTTCCCTGTCCTGGGCTATGGTGACGGCGCCCGCGTCCCGTAACGCCTTAAGTTCCAGCGCTCCGTCCGCGCCCATCCCGGTAAGGAGTATCCCGGCGGAGTTCCTGGGGAAACTTCCGACCAGGGAGCGGAAGAGCCTTGAAACCGCGGGGCGCATGCCGTTCTCCGGCTCGCCGTCGGTAAGCCGTATCGCCGCCCCTTTATCCACCGTGATATGGCGCCCGTCCGGCGCGACATAGACGCGGCCCGGCAGCGCGGTTTCGCCGTCGGCGGCTACGCTTACTTTGAGAGGAGTGGACTCGCCCAGCCACAGCGCGAAACTCTCTATGAACCCCGGCGACATGTGCTGCACTATCACGATCGGCGCGGAAAGCCCCGCCGGCAGCCGTGAAAGTATGGACTGAAGCACTACCGGGCCTCCCGTGGAGGCGCCTATGGCTACCAGCTGTGTAATGCCGGGTTTTAGTTCCGGTAATTTCCCCGGCGCGGAGAGGCCGGCGGCCGGGTTCCTGGCCGCTCCGGGCCAGCGCTTTACCACCTTCACCTCGGACATGGCTTTTACCGTGCGCAACAGTTCTTCCGCCTGCGCCGCGTGCCCGGGGGCCGAAAATCCGGGCGGCGCGTGTACGCAGGCCACCGCCCCGGCCTGCACGGCCTTGAAAGCCAGCATATCATCGCCCCCGAGCGAACTTCCGGATACTATGACTATGGGTACGGGGGTGGTTTCCATTATCCTGCGCGTCGCCTCGAAGCCGTTGAGGCCGGGCATATGCACGTCCATAGCGATGACGTCCGGTTTCCTTCTGCCGGCTAGGCTCACCGCTTCTAAACCGTCGCGCGCCACTCCGGCCACGGATATTTCCGGGTCGGAACCGAGTATTCTCCGCAGGAACTCCGCCGCCGTGGGCGAGTCGTTCACTATAAGGACTTCTATCATATGAGCCTTTCGATGATCTCCAGGATATCGCTCTGCTCGAACCTGCTTTTTACGATATAGGCGTTGGCGTCGGCGTCTATGCCCTTTTCCCTGTCCCTGTCGGAGTCCAGCGCCGTTACCAGCACCACCGGCAGGTCCGCCAGGTCCTTGTCCGCGCGTATCCTGGCCGTAAGTTCGAAACCGGTCATTTTAGGCATATCAATGTCGGATATGACCATGTCGCACGGGGCGGTCCGCAGCAGTTCGAACGCGGCCGCGCCGTCCACCGCGGTCTTCACTTCGTAGCCGGCGGCCTCGAAAATGTTCTTCAGTAGCGTTCTCGCCGTGATGGAATCTTCGGCGACCAGTATGGTCTTTTTGCGTTCGCGCGCGCGCTGCCCGCCCGCGCCGCGCGGCGCGGGGGCGCTGCTTCCCCGCCGCGTTTCCATAAGGTCGCGCATATTAAGCATGGGGACCACTTTACCGCTGCCCAGTACCGCCGCGCCGGCCGCCCCGCGCGCTTTCGCGAACGGCGTTCCGAGCCCCTTTACCAGCAGTTCCTGCTCCATCATCACCCGGTCCACCATAAAAGCCGTGCTTTCTCCGCCGGAGGCCGCTACCAGGAACTGGCCGCCGCCGGCGCCGGGTCCGCTGCCGGCGGGGTCCGCCAGGCCGAGCGCTTCCCGCAGGTTCAAGGCCGGTATGGTCCGTCCGCAGGACGAGATGACGGTCCTCCCCTCCACCGTTCTGACGTCCCCGCGCGCGGCGCGGCCGACGCGTTCCACCTGCGCCACCGGTACCGCGAATATCTCTCCCCCGCTCTCCACAAGTATCCCCCTCAGCGTCGAGACGGTAAGGGGCAGCACCACCCGGAATATGGTCTTTCCCTGAGTTGTCTCTACTTCCGCCGTGCCGCCCAGCCGTTCGGCTTTCTCGCGCACTATGGCGAGGCCCAGGCCGCGGCCGGATATCGATGTTATTATGGGGCTGGTGGAGATCCCCGACCTGAAAATAAGGGACTCCGCCCGGGGCATGTCGGCTTTTGCCGGGGCTTCGGCGCCGGGCAGCCCCAGTTTAACGGCCGCGGCCGCCACTTTATCCGCGTCTATGCCCGCGCCGTCGTCGCTGACGGTTATCTCGGCCTTGTTCCCGCCTTTTTTAGAAACTGAAATTACTATCTTTCCGCGTGGAGGTTTATTCTTCCTCAGACGCTCTTCGTGTTTCTCTATGCCGTGGTCCACCGCGTTCCTGACCAGGTGCAGCAGCGGGTCCTTCATTTCCTGCAGTATCCTGCGGTCCACGGCCAGTTCCGTTCCTTCCAGCACCAGCTCGGCGTCCTTGCCCTGGCTGTGCAGCGCCTCGCGCAGGAACAGCGGAAAGCCTTCCAGCAGCGTGGCGAAGGGGAGCATCATCGTCTGCTTCATATCTTCATGGAGGTGGTCTATGCGGGAGGCCAGCGCGCGCCGGTCCTGTTCCAGGACGTGCAGCAGTCCGCGCTGCGCTTTCTCGAGGCCGGCCAGGAAAACGCGGAGTGTCTCGATAAATTCGCGCGCGGGAGCGCCGTCGGCCGCCGTCGCCGGGCATTTTTTCAGCCAGAGCCGTACATCTCCTGTCAGGCCCCTCATATCCTCGCAGCGCTGCGCGGCCGCCAGTTTGCAGGCCAGCATCTCCTCCGTCTGCCGCAGCAGCGATTCAAGCGCGGCTAGGGGCACACGCACGTTCTGCTGCTCGGCGGGAACCGGGCGGGGTTCCTCACAGGCGCTCTTCAGCGCGCCGGTCCGCGGCTGCGCCGCCGGAGCATCCGCGCCGTTAAGGGCGGCTTCCAGTCCCGCGGCCGTTTCGGCGGCTTTACGGCACAGGGCCGGGGCCTTACTTTCCACCCCCGCGGCGGCGGCCAGTTCTTCCAGCGTCCTTACCGCCCCGAGCAGCCGGTCCAGCAGGCCAGCTTCTGGGACGATATTGTCTTTCTTCAGGCCGGCCAGCACGCTTTCCAGGGCTTGGCATACCGCCTCGGTCTCCTTTTCGTCCACCGCTCTGGCCGCGCCCTTAAGGCTGTGGGCCGCCCGGAAAACCACCTCCAGTATCGCGGCCGGGGAATCTGAAAATGCCGGCGCCTCGAATTTTAAAAGCCAGGAACCGAGTTCCATTATATGGTCCTCGGCCTCGCTCCTGAACGTGGTAAGGAGCTTTTTTCTGAACTCGTCGGCGTTATGGTCCATATAGCCCGTCAGATCTTATATTGCTCCGCCAGGTGTCTCAGCTTCTGGCCGAGTTGCTGCAGGTCCTTGGTGGACGTTTCCGTCTGGCGCGAGGCGCTGGCGTTCTGCGTAGTGGCCGTCTTTATATTCTCCATGGCCTGCGCCAGTTGGTCCATGCCGGCCAGCTGTTGCTGGCTCGAGGCCGCTACCTGCGTGGCCGCCTGCGCCGATTCGGCTATACTCTCGGCCAGCTTCGCTATGGCGTCGCCGGCTACGGCGGATTGTTTCACGCCGGCCGCCACCGCCCTGTTCCCCTGCTCGGTGGCCATCACGGCGGAACTTATGGCTTTCTGCACCTCGCTCAGTATCCCCCGCACCTGCGCGGTGGCGCTCTTGGACTGCTCGGCCAGGGTCTTCACTTCCTGCGCCACCACGGCGAACCCGCGCCCCTGCTCGCCCGCTTTGGCGGCCTCTATGGCGGCGTTGACCGCCAGCAGGTTGGACTGCTCCGCCAGGTCGCTTACGGTGGCGGTTATTTCCCCTATGGTCTGGCTCTGTTCGCTGAGGCGCACGATGTTGCCCGCTATGGATTCCACCTGTCCCTTTATCTGGCCCATCCCCTCCATTACTTCGGTCACCGCCTTTTTCCCCTCCAGTGCCACCTGGGCCACGCGCTGCGCGGAGTCCGAGACCTGCCTGGCTTTCTGGCTGGAAAGCTGGGCGGTCTGCTTGACCTCTTCCACGGTGGCCGTGGTCTGGCTGACGGCCGTGGCGATTTCCGCCACGGTGGAGGCGGTTTCGGTGGTGGAGGCCGCCATCTGGCCGGTGGACGAGGCCAGCACCTGTGTGGCGTTCTGGATATCCTTGGTCATTACGCGGAGATTGGCCGTCATGGAGCGGAAGGCGTTGCCCAGCACGTCTTTCTCCGAGAGCGGTTTTACCTCCGCCCGGAAATCGCGGCCGCCTATCTGCTCGGCCGCTTCAGCCATGCCGCGCAGGTACGCGGTCATGCGCGTAAAAGCTTTAGCGAGGGCGCCCACTTCGTCCTCGCGGCTGGACGCAGGGAGATCGACGGCCATCTCGCCGTTGGAAATGGCTTCGGCCGCCGCCGCCAGGCCGGTGAGCGGCCCCACTATATTGCTGGTCAGCAGGAAAGCGATGAGGAGACCGGTAAAAACGGCCGCGGTCCCGGTCAGGAAAAATATCCGCACCGAACCCGCGGCGCGCTCGCGGCTGAGCCTGGTGGCCGTTCTCATGCTTTGTTCCGACTCCTCGGCCATCGTAAGTGCCAGCGCGCGTATGCGTTCGTACCGGTCCCGCTGTACGCCCTGGGCCATGACCATGAGTTCCGCCGTTTTCCCCAACCGCGCCAGTTGTATCTCCTCCTGCATGGTTTTGTCGTATGCTTCCCATTTTATGATGAGCTCCGCCGTTTCGGCCTGTAATTTCCCCTCGGCACGGCTATGGGCCGCCTGCGCCGCTATGCTCTGCTTGATATCCACCACTTGTTGTTCAGCGTCGGCCGCCACTTTTTCCTGTTCCGACCTGTCCTTTATCACCGACATCTCCAGCATTTGGCCGCGTACCCTGTTCAGGTTGGAGCGCAGCTGCAGCAGGTTGGTTATGGCGGGGTGTTCTCTTTCAGTGAGGTCCAGCGTGGCCCGCATAGTCGTGATAACGTCGTAGGCAGTGAGCGTTACCGCCGCCGTAAAAAATATCATCAGTCCGAAGCTCAGAAGAAGTTTGTTCTTTATGGAAATGTCAGCTATCCGTTTCATTGGTCCCTCCCGTTTAATTCTGCCGCCGCTGCGTGGTCCGCTTCAAGGAATCTGTCCGCCAGGAATATTATCAGTCCCTGCCGTGTCAGGCCGCCGAGATATTTAGCGTGTATGCCGGAGAACCCCGGCGGCGGCGGCTGTATCTCGGCGGCGGAGACCCGGCGTACCCCGCAAACGGCGTCTGCGAGGACGCACAGCTCCCGTATCTCCCCGGCGGTCCCGGTCCCCTCCGGCGCGCGGGCGCGCAGTATTACTATTTCCCGCGGCCCCGCGGGTTCCGCTCCTATCCCGAAGAAAAGTCCGAGGTCGGCCACCGGCAGTATCTGCCCCCGGATATTGGCCACGCCGGCCATGAACCGCGGGGCGCCCGGGATGCGCGTTATCTCTCTGCCGGAACAGACCTCGCGGACAAGCGCCAGTTCTACGGCGTAGCTTTCTCCGGCCAGGCGGAATTCCAGGAATTCCTCCTTTTTCCCGGCGGCGGGCCTCTCTTCCGCGGCCGCGGCCATGGTTTCGGCCCGTTTCTTCAGTATCCCGGCGTCACTTACTTTTTCAGTCATCGGTGAACCTCGTCAGCGCCGAGCGCACTATTTCTTCCAGGCGGCCGGCCGTCATGCCTTCCGAATCCGGCAGTACGTCCTGCTGTTCGTGACGTTTCAACAGGGCGGCGGCGCTCTTGAAATGCCTGCGTGCCCAGGCGGCTTTGCCGCCGCGCAGGAATAAATTCCCCAGGGCCAGATGGGTCAGTATATGGTCCGGCGCCAGATACAGCGCCTTCCGGAATGACATGCCCGCCTCGCTGTCCCGTCCCTCTTCAAGAAAAATAGTTCCTAGGAGATAGTGCGCCAGGGGATCGAGCTTGTCGGCTTCTATGGCTTCGGCGCAGAGCTTTCCCGCTTCGGCCAGTCTGCCCAGGTTGGCGCGCACCCTGGCCAGGAGGACGAGCCCGGCGGCGTTCTGCGGTTCCGCGGCAAGCAGGGCCTCCAGTTCCTTCCCGGCCTCCGTATACAGGCCCGCCCGGTACAGGCCCCCGGCTTCCTCCAGCGGGCGCTTTTTCGGCGCGGGCGGCGCCGGCGGGCGGGTTCGCGCGGCGGTCGTCCTTGACGGGGCGGCCGCGGCATACAAGGCTGGAGGCTGCGGCCGGGGTCCCGCCGCTTTCCTGTAAATGGTCAGGCCCGGGAGCCGCGCCGGTTCCAGGCCGGGGATCTTGTCCGAAAAAGTCAGCGGCCCTTCGGCCGGGCCCAATATCAGCCAGCCGCCATCCTTCAGCGCGGCCCGGAATTTACGCAGTACGGCCTCGGCCAGGTCGGCCCGGAAATACATAAGCACGTTCCTGCACAGTATCAGGTCCATGGCGTTGGTAGCGGTCAACAGCGAGGGATAGGAGTCTTCCGCAAGGTTGAGGTAGGAGAAATCCACCATTCCCCTGATGCGGGGGAGCAGATGCAGTTTTTTGTCCCGGGTCTTCGTGAAATAGGTCGCCTTTATTTGTTCGGGAACTTCCCTGAAAGACCAGTCCCCGTATATGCCGCGCCCGGCTTCGCGCAGCGCTTTGGAATTTATATCCGTGGCCAGTATGGATACGGCCCTGCTTCTCAGCGCAGGAGAGCAGCTGTCCAGCAGCATGGCCAGGGAATAGGGCTCTTCGCCGGTGGCGCAGCCGGCGCTCCATATCCGTAAGGTTTGTTCCCGCTTCCCGTCCCCCGTAAGGGCCGGGAGCACAATGTTCCTGATCGCGTCGAAATCGGCCTTATTCCTGAAAAAATATGTTTCCCCTATCGTCAGATAGGCGGCCAGCGTCTCCAGGAGTTCTTTGTCGGGAGGCGAGGTCACCAGGCTGTTAATGCAGGCGGCGGCGTCGGTAAAGCCCAGTTCCGGGGCCGCGCGCGAGACCGCGAGCTCCAGGTCCTGGAACTTTTCCCGCGGGAAATACAACCCGGTGCGCTCGGCTATGAAGGCGGAGAATTCTTCGAGGTCCGCGGCCCGCTTTATCGAGCTCATCGCGTTCCTCCTTGTATCGCGGCGCCGTTCATCTCTTCGCCCGGCGGCAGGCGGCGCGGGTCGAAGATCAAGATGAACCCCTCGCGCGCTTTGATCACGCGGTCCACGTATTTCCCCTGTACCGCCGCGTCCGCCGCTATCAGTTCGTCCGGGCGGCAGCCGGTCAGGTCGGGCACAAGATCGGCCGGTATGGCGCATGGGCCCTGCGGGCCGTCGGCAATAATGAAATAGTCCCGCGGCGCCAGTTCCTTTTCCGGCAGGCCGAAAATCTGGCGGATGTTCAGTAGGGGGATCGCTCTTCCGTGGAGGTTGAGAAGGCCGGAAACGGACGCCGGAGCCTTCGGCAGCGGCGCCGGCGCGAAAGCCCTGACCACCCGCTCCACGCCTTTCATGGCAATGGCGTAGCTCTGGTCGTCAAGTTTAAAGACCAGGAAATAGGCGGTTTCCGGCGCGGGACCCGCGCCGGAAACCGTACGTACGTACGATGACTGCATTCCCCACCCCCAAACCCCTGTACTGCCTAGTTAGGATAGAATTGATGCGCGGCAAAGTCAATCACGCCAGCGTGCGCGAATTTAGGACTTCACGTCGTAAAACAAAATACGGGAATTGTCAGGAGACCGGCTCGGTGCCGGAGCGCGGCTTTTTGTAGGTCCGTCGGTTATCCCCGGGCGGCTGCAGATAGATCCAGCCGAGGGCGTTCTTGTTCTTTATGCGCCTGCCCAGGCGCGGGCCGAGTTTGGCGCGCAGCCTGTTGGCCAGGCCGCGCAGGGCGTCGAATTTGTTCGGGACGATCTTGGTGTCGAAGACGAATTTTAGAATGTCGTTCTCTTCCACGAACAGGGGGCTCCTTTCCATAAGCATGAATAGGAACCGGAACTGCTCCAGCGAAAGCCTGGCCACGGGCTTTGCGTCCTTGAAAACCGTGAGATTTTCCGTCTCAAGACGCAGGTCCCCTTTTTCAAGTATGCCGCGCTCCCACCAGACGCGGCGCAGCATGCTCTCTACCAGCATGCGTATCCTGTTAAGGGGGCCGCCTTTCAGCACAAAACCGTCCGCCTGATGTTTTAAATAGGCACCGTACTCCTGCTCGCCGTCGGCGCTTACTATTATTATTGGGGTCTTCTTCAAATCCTGGTCCGCTCTTATCCGCGCGCAAAGGGGCCCGGCGTCGCCGTCCGGCAGATGGTAGTCCATCAGCACGCAGTCCGGCCGGAGCTTCCTGGCAAGGTTGAACGCGTCCGCGCAGTTCATCGCCGCGCCGACCTCGTAATTGAAAATTTTAAAAAAATTGCTTAAGGAACGCAGCCAGATGGTGTCGTCATCCACGATCAATACTGTGCGCTTGTTCATAGTCACCCACCTCTCCCTTACTTAAAGATAGCAAAAAATACGGGCAAATCAAATCCGCGCCGTGCCCGCGAGCATGTCCTCGTGAGCACGGCCGTTATATACCCCGCTCCGCCTTCGCCTGAGGCGCGGTAAAGCGGGCAGGTCTCTGCTATCTCTTTTTCCCATCCAACCCCGCCGCCACCTGGAATTTGCACGGCTCGGCCGTGAGCAGCCGGCCGTCTTTCGTCCGCGCCCTGGTCTCGGCCTGGTAGCGCCCGTCGGTATAGCCTGCCCAATCATACCACCAGTAGCCAACTGAGTATCGGCAGGGTTGCCAGGCGCCGTGATCGATGGAGATCTCCACCCGCTCAATATCGCCCGTGGCTCCCACGCGGAACGTATATTGCGGCGAAGTTATCTTTTCGCCGCGCTGTGGGTGATCCAGTATCGTGCGGCCCCCGCCGCCCGCTGGCGCGGCGCCGGATTTATTCGGCGCGATCTTCCTTTTGCTTATCGCTTTTATCAGCTTAGTTATTCCCATGTCCTTGCAGTCTCCTTTTGGTTCCCTGTATTACCAGTTGGCTGGTTTTTACGGTCTTTAATAGCCCCCACATCATCCTTTTGCGCCTGGCCGCGATAGCGCGGCAGTTCTTACAATCCTGACTGCCGCTCGCATAATCCGCGCATGTCAGGAGCGAGTCGGCCTCCTGTCCCAGTTTCCGGGCAAGTCTGGTTCTTTCCCCGTCCGTTCTGCCGCGGCCCAGCCTGTCGGTGATATCCTTCATCACGGCCGCCTTATTCAGGTATATTGAACACTTCATAGCGTCAAAAGCCCCCGGACTCCGGCCGCGCGGTGCTTCTGGTAACGCCGATCGTTATCTGCCTGGCGTCCTTCTCGTCGTTCGACATCGCTTTTATCGGCAGGTCCGTTGCGCCGTCCGGCAGGGCGAAACGCATGGAGAAGGTCCCGTCCGGATTCAGCTGGACTTTGCGGCCGGCTACGGTTACGAAGGCGTCCGGCTCCGTGGCGCCGTACAGTATCAGTTCGCAGTCCGCCACCAGCCAGAACTTCTTTTCCTCCGGCCTCCGCTTGGCCTGCAGCGAACTGACGCCCCAGGAGGCCCCCCGCGAGAACACGGCCCGCAGCATCTCCCAGCGCTGGGCCAGCGACTTGGCCACCTCGCCCGAGCCTTTGCCGATATACTCGACCCCGGAAAGCTGCAGCAATCTGTCGAAATCCTCGGAGACGGCCATCCAACCTCCGTCCATAACGTCCGACACCCGTCCCGGCGGCAGAGTGACGGGATTCGTCTTTACTATGCCGATAAAACTGCCGTCCGGCTGTAATAGGCCGAGCTCGCAGCAATAAGAGCCGCCGCCGTCCTGGACATGCACGTACCAGTTCTTGGCGTCGAGCATTACAGGGACGTCGAAATACTTCTGGATATGTCCGGCCGTGTGCGCCATGTCGTAGACGCGCAGGAGCTGGCGGCCTTTCTCGAATATATCATGGCCGTGCTTGCGGGCAAGGAGGGCTTTTGAACCGGGCGTTATTTCCCAGTAGATGAACATCCAGTTGGGGTCCCTGGGCATTAAAGCCGCCATTGTTACGCCGTAATCCAGGGGAAGCGCGTCAGCGCCGGCATCCGGCTGAATATTTTTATCGGTAATTACGCCTGAAGTAGGCATATATTCCTCACCTAAGCGGCGTCGCACAAAAGCCGCATCGACGTCTTAAGGTATTGTTCCGCCTTAAGATAATAGAACGCGCTCCGCAAGAACCGCCCCGCCAGGCCCGCGGACTCCGCTTTTTTTCGGGGACTCGGGCGCGGTTTAATGGCTGCTTTCCTCGGTCGATAGTGTCTCATCAGTTCCGCCTCCATCGGCGGTCTTTACGGAGACACCGGCCTGCCGCTTCAGCGTCGCGCTAGGCGGCGGTAGAAGCGGCTAAGGCTGGTCTGCTCCAGTCCGCCGGCTAAATTATTTAGGAAACCAATAAAGGCTTTCCCCCCAGAGCAAATATACATGCTTTTGGGCGGAATTGACTATAGGGTAAAAGTAGGTAGGTAATAGGTATGGGAAATACCTATTGGGGCTTTTCTACGGGTTTAAAGGCCTTGCAGGAAAGAAACAAGGTTGACGCTTTTGTTGGCGAGGCCGAGTTTCTTGCGGATATTGTTGCGGTGTTTATCGACCGTCTGGGAGGAAGCGTTCAAAAGGCCGGCTATTTCCTTGGTCGTCATGCCCGCCTTGACCATATTGGAGACCTCTATCTCTTTAGGTGTAAGCTTGAGGTGCTTCTCCGTCAGCCTGCGGCCGAACGAGGAGATCAATGTTCCCAGGCTTTTCTCCAACAAGTCGAGGTGCTTGCGCGAATCCCCGCCCTTCAGCCTGATCCTCTTTAAGATAGGCAGGATTATCTTATTCACGTTCACGATAATGTCGTCTTTTAACTTGTTCTTTTCTACCTCTACCGCGTTCATGGCTTCCCGAAAAGCGATATTTTTGTCTTCGAGGAGCTTTTTTTCAACTTCCAGGTCCGCGCAAGTCCTTTTCAGCGCCTCTTCCACTTTCAGGCGCCCGGTGATGTCCCGGAATATGCCGATATTGCACTCCCTGCCGTCGATAGGGGCCTTAGCCGTATTGATGTCGACATAGAAGATCTCGCCGTTCTTTCTGAGGCAGGGTACCGACGCGACGGCCACTTCTCCGCGGGCCTGGGCTTCAAACGTGGCTATAACGGAGGGTAAATTTACCGGGGGATGGATATCCCTGACGCCCAGCGTCAGCATTTCTTTTCCGGTATAGCCGAACATGCGGCAGATAGCCGGGTTTGCGTATCTGAACATCCTGGTTTTAAGATCGGCGATCAGGATCCCGTCGGCGCTGGCTTCAAAGAGTGCGTGATACCTGGCCTCGCTTTCGCGCAGCGCCGCCTCCGCCCGCAGGAGCTCGCTGCCCGATTCGCGGAGGGCGGGTTTAACGGCGGGCGGAATTTCCCCGGAGCTTCCACCGGTGCGTCCGGTCTTCGCGGAACGATAGCTTTTCTTGTTGGCTTTCATGACGGAACACGGCCTGCGGCCGTTCTCGGTGATTACGTGTGGTGTTGTTTGGCGCCGCCCTTCGGCGGTAGGCCGATCCCCTATCTTCCTGACGATAACAAAAATATCCGGCCAAGTCAATTTTCTTAGGTTTTCCGAAAGCTCCGGGTGAAGGCGCTCCTCAAACCGCGTTTTTAAGGATCTTCTCTATTTCGGGCTGTTCGTGTTTCATGCCCCACAAGCGGATCAGGCCCATGGCGTTGGCCGCTATGCGCGGGATGTCGGCGGCGGGGATGCCGGCCTCGCCCAGCCGCACCGGGGCGCCGGCCTTTCTGAAGAAAGTCTCGAACGCCTTTATGGTGTCCTCGGCCGTCCGCACGCCGAAAACAGCGCGGCCGAATTTCTCAAGCCGCGCCGGGCCATCCGCGGCGAGGTGATGCTTGAACCAAGCCGGCATCACTATGGCCAGCCCGGCGCCGTGCGCTATGTCGTAGAGCGCGCTGAGGGAATGTTCGATGGCGTGGTTAATGAAGTTCATGCCGCCGTAGCCGCAGGTGGCCAGGCCGTTCAGGGCCAGGGTGGCCGACCACATCATGGAGGCGCGGGCGTTATAGTCGGACGGGTCCTTCAGGATCCTGCCGGTGGACGCTATTACCGTGCGGGCCAGGGCGTGCACCACCTCGTCGGTTATTTCCGCGTCGCGGTCCGTGGTGGTGAAATACCCCTCTATGATGTGGGCCAGCGAATCCACCGCGCCGTTGGCTACCTGCGCCATGGGCAGCGTCAGCGTGGTCTCCGGGTCAAGCACCGAAACCCTGGGGAATAGCGCGGCGCCGTGGGCCGAGTATTTCTGCCGGGTCTCTTCTTTCGTCACCACGCAGCCGGCGTTCATCTCCGAGCCGGTGGCCGGCAGGGTCAGCGCGGTAAAAAGCGGCAGCGCCTCTTTTATCTCCGCCTTGCCGCAGAAGAAATCCCAGACGTCGCCGGGGTACTTCACGCCGGCCGCTATGGCCTTGGCCTCGTCTATCACGGAGCCGCCCCCCGCCGCCACCACCAGGTCGCAGTCGTTCTTCCTGGCTTTCTCTATGCCCTCCCGCACGTGGGAGAGGACGGGGTTGGGTTTTACCCCGGCGTGCTCGATGAAGGCGACGCCGTTATCCTTCAGGGCCGTGATTAGGGCCGCGTAAACCCCGTTCTTCTTTATACTGCCGCCGCCGTAGACCAGCAGCGCCTTTTTGCCGGCTTTGGCCGCTTCGGGGCCCAGTTTGAAAATGGTGTTCTTGCCGAAAATGATCCTGGTGGGGTTAGAGAAAGTAAAGTTCTGCATATCGTTCCTCCTGGTCGCTCGCTGGAAAAAGTTTAGCAAATAAAAAACCGCGGCTCTTCAGCCGCGGTTCTTAAAGCGCGGTCTTCCGCTATTGCGCGTCCACCCAGACGCCGCGCGCCGGGAGCCCCCCGCCGAAAGCCTTGCTCTGGACCACGCCTTCCTCGGCCAGGCAGCCGGTGATGAAAGCGCGGGCCTTGACCAGCTCGTGGACGGGGTTCAGAAGCACGGGCGTGCTTTTGCCTTTCTTGAAATTAACGTGGTCCCGCTTTACGATATACTGGGAGTTAAGCTGGCCGGTAAAGTCGTTGTAGATGATCTCCACGTGGCAGTCCAGGTAGCTGCGCGACAGGGGTTTCAGCCACATCCTGTCCTCGTCGAGGGACACCTTGAAGTCCTTGCTCTCCACGTATTCCAGGCGGTCGCGGAAGTCCTCGCTGAGGTCCAGGTAGACGGCCGGGTCGCAGTAGTTCCTGTCGGGGACGAAGCCCGCGTAGAGATTCTCCCTGACGGTCCTGGCCAGGCGCGCGCCTATCCTGCCGCCCGTGGAGTTGACGAAATCCTCCTGCTGCTCGTTCTGGTCGTTGGCGCCGTTAAGCACGTGGGAGCCGGCGGTCTCGATGCCGCCCACCAGCGCCGCGCGCAGGCCGCCGCGCACGTAGCCGTAGAGCATGATGCCGTGGAAGTGGTACCAGGAGCCGTACTTGTCGCCCTTGCCTTTGTAAAAATTGCTGATGACCGCCAGCTTGCGGGTGACGGCCAGCTTGTCGCGCTCGGGGTGGCGCCAGTTGTCGGAGAGCACGTTCTCTATGGTCAGGATGGTCAGGTAGACGTCGCCGCCGTTGAGGCGGTAGCTGGCCCGGAACACCTGGTCCATCGTGGCGGAGGCGTCCTGGCGGGAAAGGATGTAATTGATAAGTTCCGTTTCGGCGCCGGTCTTGAAATGGCGCGAAGTGACCCCGGAAGCCAGGGCGGTGAACAGCTTGGTAAAGCCCAGGGGGACCAGCTCCCCTTTCTCGCGGCAGTACTGGAGGAATTCCGGGCTCCATTCGTGCGGCAGGCCGTAAGAGGGCTGCAGGCCGTTGGCCATTTCCTCGTTGATGATCTGCTTGAGCATGTTCAGCATTTCAGTCTTGCGGAAGGGGTTGATGCGCCCGTCCAGCTGCAGTTTAGAGTTGCGCAGCTGCACCAGCATGCGCTCTTTTTCGTCCTGCGGCAGGTCCAGGGCCAGGATGTCGGCCTCGGTGGGCAGGGCCACGGGCGGGTCCTGCACTACCGGGTTTATGTCGGTGTAAGTCCCCCCGGCGGGATTGCCGTTGTCCTCTATTACGCCGAACAGCACCTGGAAAAGCATTTTGGGCAGGTTCTTGGTGTAGACCGTCAGGGCGACGTCGCTCTGGAGGTCGTGGCGCAGGTAGGCGGCCTGGCGGTACTGGCGGGCGAACTCCAGCGTGTTCTGGATCCCGGGGATGTCTATGGTCCCGCCGATCAGGTTTATCTTGTCGGCGCCGGCGGGGCGGCGGCGGGGCGCCAGCAGCGGGTCGTAGGAATCGGGGTCCAGGTAATAGTTGCCGGAGGCTTCGGGCAGGGCTTTGACGGCGGGCGCTTCGAAAGTCTTTGAGGCGGCTTTAAGGCCGCTTACGTCGAAATATTCCAGCTGCTGGGCGGCGGCGGGCGTTACGGAGAGAATGGCCGCCATCATTAGTATGTTTTTTTTCATCGGCGTTTTCCTGTTCTGTCTAATTGTCCGGCTTCGCTTCTGCCGCGCGCGGCAGTTCCTATATACTATAATCTAACAGAAATACCGGCCTTTGTAATGCGCGAAAAGGCCCAGAAGGGCGGTGTTATTGGGCCTATACGGCCCTAGGACCTTATGAGCGCTGAAAAACTGATCCTCATTTCTGACGTGCACGCCAACCTGCCGGCGCTGGAAGCCGTCAGGGCCGATATCGCGCGCCGCGGGCTGTGCGCCGCCCCGGTCTGTTTCCTGGGCGACGCCGTCAACATGGGCCCCTTCCCGGCGGAAACGGTGCGGGAGCTGCGGTCCATGAACCTCCTTTGCCGGGTCAGGGGCAACCATGACCGCTACGCGGCCGGCGCCATCGACCGCCCGGCGCTGGAGCGTTATTTCCGCTGCCCCGAAGGCGCCGAGCACACCGCCTGGACCGCCGCCGCGCTGGACGAGGGTTGCAAAGCCTGGTTGGGCGCGGCCCCTGTGGCGGCCTCCTTCACTCTTGGCGGCGCGGAATTCTGCTGTTTCCACGCCTCGAAAGAAAGCGACGAGGCGTCCTTCAAACCTTTGCCCCAGCCGGTCAACATACTTTGCGGCCACATCCACTCCGCCTTCGTCCTGCCGCAGGAGGCGGGCTTCCTGGCCGTCAACCCGGGCAGCGTAGGCAGCCCGCTGGACAAGAACCCCGCGGCCTCCTACGCCCTGCTGTCCGTGAACGGCCGGGTCAGCGCCGAGATAATACGGGTGCCGTACGACATCGCCGCCTTTTCCGCGGCGCTGGAGTCCCGGGCCGTGCCCTGGGGCGGCGTTATCGGCAGGGTAGTGAGGAAAGCCAGCTTGTTCTGACCATGAAAATACTGCACATCACTGAATCTTTCGGCTGGTCGGGCGGCGCCGCGCAGGCGCTTTACCTGGCGCGCGAACTGCGCGCCCTGGGCCAGGAAAACCTCCTCGCCTGCCCTGAAGACGGGGACCTGGGGCAAAAGGCCGCGGCCGACGGCTTCGAGGTAATTCACTTCCGCCCGAAGCGGGATTATGACCTCAGGACCGCCTTCGCCCTGGCCCGGCTGATAGACGAGCGGAAGCCCGACGTGCTGCAGGCCCACCACCCGAAAGCCCACGCCATGGGGCTTATGGCCAAGTTCCTCGCCCGGCACAAACCGGTGTTCGTGGTCACCAGGCGCGTCTCGCACCCCATCATCACCACTTTTTTCGCCAGGCTGAAGTACCAGAGCCGGCTGATAGACGGCTTTATCGCGGTGGCGGATTCCGTGCGCGGCCTGCTTACGGCTTACGGCCTGCCGCCGGAGCGCGTGCGCACCATCTACAGCGGCACCGACCCCGCGCGCTTTTCCCCCCGGCCGCCGGACCCGGCTATTGTAGAGGAGCTGGCGCTGCCGCCCGGCCTGCCGGTCGTCATGCTGGTGGGGAATTTCAGCGAACATAAGGGGCAGCGCGTGCTGCTGGAAGCCGCCGGGCTGCTGCGCGGCCGCGGCCTGGACTTTATCCTGGTTTTTGCCGGCAGGGGCACCGATTCGCCCGAGCTTAAAGCGCTTTATAAAGCCGCGGGCCTGCCGGAAGAAAAAGGGCGTTTTTTGGGTTTGCGAGACGATGTGGAAAAGCTGCTCACCGCGGCCTCGGTCAGCGTTAACGCCGCGGTAAAGGGCGAGGCGCTGAGCGGCAGCATCCGGGAATCTCTCGCCATGGGCGTGCCGGCGGTGGCCAGCGATATTTCCGGCAACGCGGAAATAGTCAAGGACGGGGTGACCGGCCTGCTTTTTCCTCCCGGCGACGCCCCCGCCCTGGCGGACCGCCTGGAAACGATACTGCGAACCCCCGGGCTCCGGGAAAAATTCTCCGGTAATTCCGTCTCCCTGGTGCGCGATGGTTTTACTACGGCCATCATGGGCCGCAGAACTCTTGAATATTATCGGGAATTATTGGGCAAGCGCGGCGGCGCCAGCCGGCCGGTCTAAGGTATTTCTTTAAGTCTTTTCCTGTAGCAGTTCTCGCAGAAGCCGTGGGTGAACAGGGCTTCCGAGTGCTCGCTGATATAGGATTCCAGCTGCATCCAGTCGCCCTTGTCGGTGCGGATCTTTTTGCAGTCCGCGCAGATGGGCAGCAGGCCGGTCAGCTGCTTGACCTGTTTCAAAGCTTCCCGCAGCTGCGCGATCAGCGCTTCCTTTTCGTTGACCAGCTGCTTGCGCTCTATCGCGTACCTGACGGTGCGTTTAAGCTCCCGGTGGCCGAATTGGCCTTTTACAAGGTAATCCTGCGCCCCGTCCTTCAGCGCGTCGATGCCCGCTGCTTCGTCCTCCGTGCCGGTCATCACTACTACGGGCAGGCTGGGGAATTTTCCGCAGACCGCCTTTATGGTGGCCGCGCCGCCGCTGTCCGGCAGGCCCATGTCCAGCAGCGTCACGTCGGCGCCGTCGGCGGCTATGCTTTTAAGGCCCTCTTTCAGGGTTTCTTTCACGCTTACGTCGGAGCCCAGGCCGGCCTCTTTCAGCATCCTGAGCGTGATGCCGGCGGAGACAGGTTCGTCTTCTATTATTAAAATACGGATCTGGCCGTTCATTTCTCTACCCCCACGGCTATTATAACTCAAAAAAAACGCGAAGAAAACTACAGGAGTTTCCCCTGCAGCAGCCAGGCGGTGCTGAGGAAGGCGAAGAAGCCCACCACGTCGGTGACGGTGGTAAGGAAGATGCCGGAGGAATGCGCCGGGTCGTAGCCCATGCGCTTCATAAGCACCGGGATAAGCGCGCCGGACAGGCCGGCCGCCACCATATTGACCACCATGGCCAGGCCCACTACCAGGCCCAGCCAGCCGTTGCCTTTCCAGAGCCAGGCGGCCGCCGCCGTGATCATGCCGGTGGCCATGCCGTTCACAAAACCTACGAAGACCTCCGTGCGTACCAGCTGCCAGGCGTTATGCGGCGCTATCTCGCGCATAAGCATGCCGCGTATCACCACGGCCAGGGTCTGCGTGCCGGCGTTGCCGCCCTGCCCGGCTATGATGGGCAGAAACACGGCCAGCACCGCTATCCGCGCTATAAAGTCCTCGAACAGGGCCACCACCGAACCGGCGAGGAAAGCCGTGGCCAGGTTTACCGTAAGCCAGGGCAGGCGCCGGGTGATCTTGAACCAGGCCGAAGAGAAGGCCCGTTCCTCGGCGCTGGCGCCGAACAGTATCTGCAGGTCCTCGGTGGCCTCTTCCTCGGTGGAGGCGATGATGTTCTTGGTGTTGACTATTCCTATCAGGTGCCCGTTCTCTTCGGTTACCGGCACGGCCAGGTAATGCTTGCGGGCCGCCATGGCCACCAGCTCCTCCCGGTCCGTGAACGGCGAGACTTTAAAAACGTCCTTGATCATTATCTCGGCTACGGGGGCTTCCGGGGAGGCCAGCAGCAGGTCCCGCATGTTCAGCACGCCCAGCAAAGCGCCGGTATTGTCCACCACGTAGCAGTAGGAAGCGGCCGGCAGCTGTTTCCTGGCCATCTGGCGCAGTTTCAGGATCACGTCCCGCACTTTCGCGTCGCCGCGGAAAGCCAGGAAGTCCGTGTGCATCATGCGGCCGGCGCTGCCACGGGGGTAGGCCAGTATCTCGGCCATGTCCTTGGAAAATTCGGCGTCCAGCAGCGCGATCGCGGCTTTGGAAAAATCCGGGTTGAGGCGCCGGAAAATATCCGCGGCGTGGAATTTGCCGGCGCGGTGCAGTATTTCCGCCGCTTCCTGCGGTGTAAAGCTTTCAAGTATGCCGGCGGCTTCCTGGGGCGCCAGGTTTTCGAGGACCTGCGCCGCTACCGACGGGGGCAGGTCTTTAAGCAGCTGCGCCGCGTCGCGGGCCGGCAGGGCTTCCAGCGCCTGGGCCGCTTTGACCGGGTCGGTCTGGATGAACTTCTTCACTATTTCTATGGCCGCTTCTTTCTTTTTCATAAATTTAAGCCGAAGCCCGGCGGAGCCGGTCCATTATGGCCCGCCCCAGGCCGTGCCGGGGCACTTTTTCCGCGTAGATGGTCCTGGCGCCGGAGCCCTCGAGGGCATGCAGCGCCCCGAACAGGTTCGCCGCCGCCTCGCGCAGGTCGCCGCGGGGAGAAAGGATCTTAACAGCGGCCCACTTGCCGGCGGGGCGCGTGCTGAAAGCCAGGTAGGCCGCGCTTGGGGCAGGTTTTACCGCCTTTCCCGGCGCTATCAGCTTAAGCCTGGCCGCCGGGGCGTAATGTTTTTTAAGGCAGCCCGGCGCCAGGGGCGCCTTGCCCGCCGCGGGCCTCAGTAATACTGCGCCGGCCGCCTTTTCAATTTCCTCCAGCGGCAGGCCGCCCGGGCGCAGCAGCACGGGCTTGTCTCCCTGGAAAGAGATTATAGTGGACTCCACTCCGATGGCGGTTCTCCCCCCGTCCAGGATCATGTCCGGCCTGTTCCCCAGCTGTTTTTTTACGTGGGCGGCGGTGGTGGGGCTCAGCGCCCCGAAGCGGTTGGCGCTGGGGGCGGCCACCGGCCGGCCGGCGGCTTTTATCAGCGCCAGCGCGGTGCGGTCCGCCGGAACGCGTACGGCGACGGTTTCCAGGCCGGCAGTGACTATGCCCGGCACGGCCGCGGCTTTGGGCAGCACCAGCGTCAGCGGGCCTGGCCAGAATTTCTCCATCAGGCGCAGGGCGGGTTTCGGGATCTTAGAAAAAAGCTTTTTCGCCCTGGCGGCCGAGCATTCATGCAGTATGAGCGGGTCGAACCGGGGCCGGTCTTTTATCTCGAAGATGCGCGCGCAGGCTTTAGGGTTCAGGCCGTCCGCGCCCAGGCCGTATACGGTTTCGGTCGGAAAAGCCACGACGCCGCCCGCCCTTATCAGGGCCGCGGCTTTTCTGATGCTGGCTTGCGTGGCTTTGTGTCTGTTCATAAGCAGGCTGCCCGCCTTTCAACGGCGGGCAGTCTAATTCTAGCAATTTCCGGCGGCGGGCCGGAAAAGCGGCTTATTCTTTCAGCAGGCGCGCCAGGGTCTCCGCCAGGTCCTCGTATTTGTAAGGTTTGGGCAGTACGGCGTCGAAACCGTTAGCTTTGTAGTCGGCCATCACCGCCTCGTCCGAGTACCCGCTGGAAACTATCACCCGGGCGCGCGGGGCCGTCTTGCGCAGTTCCGCCACCGCCTGCTTTCCGCCCATGCCGCCGGGGATGGTCAGGTCCATTATTACCGCGGCGAACGGTTTATTATTTTTCGCTTCCTCGTCGTAGCGCCGCACGGCGTCCCTGCCGTCGGTCACTACCTCGCATTCATAGCCCAGCGCGCCGAGCATGCGGCGCACCGCGTTCGCTACGACTTCTTCGTCCTCGAGGACCAGGATGCGCCCGGTGCCTTTGACGATATCTTTCTTGACCGCGACCTCTTCGCTCATGCTGCGCCCGGTAGCGGGCAGGTAAATGTCGAAGCTGGAGCCCTTGCCTGGCGTGGAGGAGGCCGTGATGTCGCCGCCGTGGTTCTTAACCACGGACCAGGCCATCGAGAGGCCGAGGCCGTGGCCGCGTTTTTTCGTGGTAAAGTACGGGTCGAAGATCTTTGTCAGGAGTTCCGCGGGAATTCCCATCCCTGTGTCGGAGACGGTTATCTTTACGTACTCGCCGGGTTCCAGCGGGGCCGGCGGCCGGACTTCTTTGCCTATATTGCACGCCTCCAGCTTCAGCACACCTCCGCCGGGCATGGCCTGCAGCCCGTTCATAAGCAGGTTGTTTATGGCTTGTTTCAGCTGGTTTTCGTCGCCGTTCACGCTCCACAGCTGCTCCGGGACCGCTATCCGGCACGCTGCGGTAGTGCCCGAAGTGGCGAGGCTGAAGATATCCTGCAGAGCGCGCCGCAGGCAGAATTCCTGCTTGACCGGTTTGCCTCCCTTTGAGAAAGCCAGCAGGCTGGCGGTGAGGCTTTGCGCGTTATGCGCGGCCTCGATCGTTTCGCGCAGGATCTCGGCGTTCTCCTTGTCGCCGCCGCAGCGGGCTTCCAACAGTGAGATGTTGGCCATGATCCCCGTCAGCATATTGTTGAAGTCGTGCGCTATGCCGCCGGCCAATTGCCCCAGCGATTCTACGCGCTGCATGGTGACCATTTCCATCATTATCTTATCGCTCTTTTTTCTTTCGGTGATATCGTTTATAACCGCCAGGAAAACCCGCTTTCTGCCGGTTTCCACCAGCTGCAGGCGGATCTCCACGGCGTAAACAGTGCCGTTCTTGCGCGTATGCTCGCTTTCAAAGATCAGGCTGTGGTGCTTGCCTTCCAGCAGCGGGGCCACGGCGGCGCGGAAGGAGTCCGGGGTATATGCGCGTTTCAGGTCCCAGGGGGTCATTTTCTCCAGTTCTTCCGGAGTGTAGCCCAGGTTCTTTACGGCGCCCAGGTTTACAAAAATGAAATGGAAGTCCTCCGGGTCGAAAATGTAAACCTCGTTGAAGCTGGCGCGCACGGCCTGGCTGAGCAGGTCCGTCTGCTCCCTGGCTTTCCAGGTGTCGGTGATATCGGTGAACACGCAGTGGCTCTGCTTTATGGTCCCGTCGGGGGCCTGGGCCACCCTGCCGCTGAGCGAGATCCTGCGCGCGGAGCCGTCGGCCCGTAATACCTCGAACTCCAGGCCCTCGAAGGCGCCGGACTTGGCGCATTCGGGGAATTTCTCTTTGAAAATATCTCGTGAATGCGGTTCCAGGAACTCGGCGAAATTGCGGTTCAGGACCTCTTTCTCCTCGCGGCCGAAAGTCTGTTTCCAGGTATTATTGACGGCCAGGATATTCCCGTCCCCGTCCAGCGCCTGGTATCCCACGGGCGCCTCCCTGAACAGCTCCTGGAAGCGCTCTTCCGATTCCTTCAATTTCGTGATGTCGGTCCAGGAGCCGGTAATTTCCCCGTTGCCCGGCACCGGGACTTTCAGCTGGGAATGCACCCAGAAATAAGTTCCGTTCTTTTTCCTGAACCTGAAATCCTGTACCAGCGACGCTTTTTTGAACAGTTCTTTCTGCTCTTCCAGTACGCCGGTTTTGTCGTCGGGGTGAAGGTTGTCCGGCCACCAGTCCGGATTTAGTATCTCCTCGGGGGTGTAGCCGGTCATCTCGAAGGCATTGCCGCTGACCCAGTCGGTGATCGTCCTGTCGCCTTTACGTTTGAGCGTAAAAAGTATTACCGGGGTGGCGTCCATTACGTGCGCCAGCTGGCGGGCCGTGCGCTCCAGGGCCGTCTGCGCCTTGCCGCGCTTTTCCTCAGCCGAGATCGCGTCGAGGGCCAGGGAAATATCGGCCTTGATCTCGCCCAGGAGCTTAAGCTCGTCGTCGGTAAAGAACCCTGGGCTTTCGGAATATATCGTCAGCACGGCGGCGAGTTTTCCGTCTTCTTCCAGCGGGATGGCGGCCGAGGAACGGTAGCCCTGCTCCAGCGCCTTGTCCCTCCAGGGCGCCATGCCGGGGTCCGTCGCTATGTCGGAACAGCGCCAGATCTTGCCGCTGGAAGCCGCGATGCCCGTCGGGCCTTTTGAGAAAGGGGAGTCCTGCCCCAGGTCTATCTTTATCGAGCTCAAGTAACCCTCGTTAAACCCCGCCCAGCAGAAAGGCAGTATTCTGCCCAGGTCCGTGTCGGGCAGGGCTATCCAGGCCATCCGCAGGCGGCCCGTGTTTACCGCGATATCGCAGATGCTGCGGAAAAGGGTGTCCCGGTCCTTCGCCTGCGCGGCGGCCAGGTTGACCTGCGCCAGGAAATTGTAAAGGCGCATGCTCTTGGCCGTCGTGCTTTGGGCGGCTTCCAGGTCTTTTATCAGCGACACTTTTTCCAGCACTTTCCTGGCCGCCGGCAGCAGGTTTTCCAGGAAGTCGGAGTTCTTTACGATGTAATCGAGGGCCCCCGCTTTCATGGCCTCTACCGCCACCGCTTCGTCGCCGCGGCCCGTCACCACTATGAAAGGCGGCACGTTTATAGATAGCCCGCGCAGGGTCTTTATCAGCTGTATCGCGTTGGCACCCGGCAGGGAGTAATCCAGCAGCATAAGCTCCGGGGTGCCTTTCCTGAGCGCGGCCACTGTTTCCTCGGAGCTGGCCGCCCGCAGGATCTTGAGGCCCAGTGGCTCCAGGCGCTGCGCTTCCAGTTCGCTGGTCCCGGGGTCGTCCTCAACTATCAATATCGCTTTGTCGTTCATATACGTTCCGTGGGCCGCCATCCCTGTTCTTTAGCCGTCCTTGTGTCTGCCGCCAGAGCGCAGCCTTTAGCCCGCCTTGAGCTTTGAGACCTTAACTATCATCAGGAACAGGCCGAGCCGCTTTATAACTTCGGCGAATTTCTCGAACTCCACCGGCTTTACCAGGTAATTATTGCAGCCCAGCTCGTAGCAGACGCCTATTTCCTTGGGGTCGTCCGTGGTCGTAAGCATGATAACGGGAATGTTCTTAAGGCGCGGGTCTTGTTTAACGCGCCGCAGGATCTCTATGCCGTCCAGGCCGGGCATGCGGATGTCCAGCAGCAGCAGGTACCTCTTGTCGGGCTCCGCCCCCGGCTTCTCCGTCCCGGTCAGGAAGTCCCAGACCTTCTGTCCGTCTTTGAACCTGATCAGCGCGTTCCGGACCCCGACGCTCTCGAAGCGCTCCTGGACCAGCAGGGCGTGCCCGTCGTCGTCTTCCGCCATAAGAATGGTTATGTCGTTGTCGTTGCCTTTCATTCAAGCCTCCCCCGGCCCCGGCAGCTCTACGTAGAACACGGAGCCTTCCCCTTCTTCGGACTCGGCTTTTATGCCGCCGCCGTTCCTTTCGGCTATGCGGCGCACCATGGGCAGGCCTATGCCTTCACCCCTGTTGTCGCCGGCACCGCGCGGCCTGAAGAAAATATCCCAGATCTTGGACAGGTCTCCCTGCGGTATGCCCGCCCCGTTGTCCGCCACCGTGTAAAGCACCGAAGTTCCTTTAACTTCCCCCGTAACGCGTACCACGAGCGGCCGCGCCTTGTGCCGGTACTTTATGGCGTTGTCCAGCAGGTTGGTGAACAGCTGGTTCACCGCGCCCCGGTCCGCCCTGCACCGCGGCAGCGTCCCTACTTCTATTTTCCCGCCAGCCTCTTCCAGCTGGTAGCGCAGGGAATCCAGTATCGTTTGCAAGAGGCCGTTCACTTCCAGTATCTCCGGCTTCATTTCCACCCGTCCCATCCGGGAAACTTTAAGCAGCGCGGAAATGAGCGCGTCCATCTTGCGCGAGCTTTCCTGCACGTAAGTCAGCGCTTCCGGGATGCGCTTGCCGGCCAGTTTGTCCAGGGTTTGCCGGGTTTCCGCGGACAGCGGGGCCTGGCCTACGCTCGCCAGCAGCTCTTTTATATAGCGCTCCAGGTTCTGGCTGAACCCCTGGATGTTTACCAGGGGGCTGCGCAGGTCGTGTGTGGTGATGTACAGGAAGTTCTCCATCTCCTGTTTTTTCGAGAAAAGGTCCTGGTTGATCCTCTTAAGCTCAAGCTCCGCCTGCTTCTTCTCCGTGATGTCGCTTAGCGTTCCCGTCAGTTTGGTTATCTTGCCATCCTTATTTTCGGCCCTGGCCGTGGTGCGTATCCAGATACTCCTGCCCTTTGCAGTGGTAAACGGGAACTCCAGGTCGTACGGCTCGCCGGTCTCCGCGCAGCGGTTGAAGGCGGCCATTACCACCGGGCGGTCCTCGGGGCGGTAGCATTCCTCGCTTCTGGCTATGAGCTTCTCCGGGGGCGGTCCGCCGTTCTCGGGGACGAAGTCGTGGATACGATAGGTCTCCTCGGTCCAATGCATAGTCTTCGCGGCCAGGTCCCATTCCCAGCCGCCTATCCTGGCCAGTTCCTGGGTGCTTTTCATCAGCGCGCCGCTCTGCCGCAGCGCCTCCACCGCGCGCCTGCGCTCCAACAGGCGCCACATGGCACCCATCACCAGGATCAGCTGCTCTACGTCGGAATTGTCGTACTCGGCCGTCTTGTTGCCGACGCCGGCCACTATTACTATCCTGCCGCCGGAGAATACCGGCGCGTTCATATGGCGGGTCAGGGCGACGTGCCCGCGCGGGCAGCCTTTTTTTGCCGGGTCGGGAGCCGCGTAATCGTTGGTGATGACGGCGCGGCGCTGCCTTACGGCCTCACCCCACAGCCCCGTGCCTTTGACGGGGTAAATTATGGGCTTATCTGAAATGGCGCACTCGGCCATGGCGGATCTCGACCACGAATGCATGGTCAACACGCTTTCGTCGGCGTTCAGGAAGGCCAGGTAGCCTATTTTGCTTTGCGTCAGCCGCACGATCTCCTCCAGCGCGAAATCCGTTATCTCCTTCTCCGTCGCCTCCGTCATCTGGTTCAGCTGCAGCATCGTCTGAATGTGCCTGACGTTCAGCGTCAGGGACTCCTCCGCGCGCTTGCGCCCGGTGATGTCCGTGATGATGCCGTACCAGAGCGTGCTGCCGTCGGGCAGGCGTTCGGGCCTGGCGTCGCAAAGGCGCCAGCGCAGGCCCTGCCTGGGCAGCACTACGCGGAATTCCCAGTGGAAAATGGAGTTATCGCGGGCGGATTCCAAGATGGCCGCGGAGGTGGCCTTCAGGTCTTCCGGGTGGATGCGGCCGAAGACGGGGGTGGCGTCCTCGCGCACTTCTTCGGGGGTGACCTCGTAGATCTCGGAAATGCCGGAACTTGCGTACGGGAAGCTGGACCGCCCGTCCGGGTAAAGCCGGTATTGGTAGACCACCCCGGGCACCTGCTCCGTAAGCCTGGCCAGGCTCTCGTTCATGCGGTCTATTTTTTCCAGCGCCTGCTTCTGCTCGGTGATGTCGATGGTATAGCCGGCGAGGTACGGCGGCCGGCCTTCTATCATGATGGGGAACTTGATGGTCCTGTAGGTGCGCCCGTTAAACTGCTCCTCCACGCTTACTTCTTTTCCTTCTTTGAGGATGCGCATGTCGTCGGCTACCATGTTTTTGGCCAGCTCGGACGGAAAAAGTTCGTCCATGCTCTTGCCCAGCAGCTGGTCCAGCGGCCTGCCGAGCATGCTCTCGTAATTGCGGCTCAGGTGCATGGGCCGGATGTTCTCGTCTTTGAAAAAAACATAGATAGGGCTGTGCTCCATGAATTCCCGGAAGATCTGCTCGCTTATCTGCAGCGCCTGCTGCGCCCGCTTCAGGGGGGTTATGTCGCTGATGAAGCCTTCCAGCTTTTCAAAGGCGCCGCCCGGGCCTTTAACGCCGACCCCCTGTTCCCAGACCGATTTGAACGAGCCGTCTTTGCATTTCAGGGAGTAGGCGACTTTGTATTTCCCGGATTCCGCAAGCGAACCCTGTATGGTGCTCCACACCCGTTCCCTGTCCTGCGGGGCTATCAGTTCATTGAAATTCAGGACGGGATTGCCGATAAGTTCTTCAGGCGGGTAGCCTGTAAGCCCCAGGCAGCCTTCGCTGAGGAATTCCATGCTCCAGTCCCGGGTATTCGCGCAGCGGAAGGCGACGCCCGGCAGGTTGGAGAAAAGGGCCGCCAGGCGGCGTTCTCCTTCCCTCAGTTTTTCACGCCCCGTCCATTCCCTGCCCAGGATCACGGCGTAGACAAAACCGTAGATCAGCGCGGCCGCCAGCAGTATCAGCACCAGCGTCAGGTATTCCCGGAGTTTAACGGGGCCGAGTACGGTGCTCCGGTCTATCTTTGTTATAACCGCCCAATGGGAAGCTTCGATCCTGTCCAGGGCGCTGAAAACTTTTTCTCCCCTGTAATCCTTGCCCGCGAAAAACCCCGTTCTGCCCGTGAGGACGGCGGCGGCCGGCAGGCCGGTTTCCGAAAGCGGGCGCCGTAATTTCAGGGCCGAGTCCTTGGCCTGCTCGAGTTCGTTGAGGAAAAGGACAAACTCTCCTTCTTTGCGTACGAGCAGCGTTTCGGCCCTGGTGAAAAGCAGCGGCGTCGCGGTCAGCAGAGGATAGAACTCCGTAGCCGGGTCTATTTGTATGGCCAGCACGCACAGCGGTTTCCCGCCGCGCCCGCCGGCGGTTATGGGGCTGAACATTGTCAGGCGCGGCAGCCCGTCCGCGCCCAGGTACAGGTCTGTAAGCCGCGCCGCGCCGGTTCGGGCGGTTTGGGTTAATTCCTTTTTGAAATACGGCTCCGTCCCCGGCTTATAGCCGGGAGTTCCCGCTATGACGGCGCCTTCAGCCGACACGAAGGCCATGGCGGAATAGCGCTTTTGCGCCGTATGGTCCGAAAGCCAGGTGATCAGACTGGCCCGCTTTGAGCCGGGGTTGGAGAGCTCCCGGGAAAGTATCTCGCCCAGGAAGGGATGACGGCCGAGGCGCAGGGCCTCGCGTCTATGGTTCCCCAGCCATTCGGAGATCTGCGCTCTCTTATAGGAGTTTATCGTTATGAGGCTTTTGCTGATGTCGTCGATGGCTTCTTTGTGGTAAATAGCGGCCAGGAAAAGCCAAAACGCCAGCGCCGCCGCCAGCGTCAGCAGCAAAGCGCCGGCTGGCCGCATCATCGTTATGGTGTGGCCTGCTTTTTCTTCTATGAATTTGCGGATCTGCATACTGTCCGCCCCCAGTTTCTGCGCCGCAGCCAACCCATGCCGCGGCCCTGCCCTGACTCTGCAAAAAATTGTTTAGATCCCAAACCCTGCGTTGCTACGGAGACCGCGCCATTTTTACTAAGTAAAAATGGCGGAGTCTCAGCTGCAAAGTTCGACACTACTTTGCTTCACATCCTGCGGATTCTTTATAAGTACCGCTCCCCTGTCGTCTTTTGGAAGCGGTAGGCCGATCTTATCCGCGAGATGCCGCACGGTCGGCCACTTCGCGGCCGCCCATGCTTGCCGCTAAGTAGCGGGTTCGCAGGGCGGCGGCACTTACGCGCCTTGCACCTGCTCCCAAGGAGGTCTGCATCTTACAATTACCTCCTTTTGCGCGGCCGGCCGGCCCAATAAACGTGGGCCTTGGCCCGGCCGCTCCCGTCCGCCTTCGGCGTCCGTACAACAAAGAAAATTATTCCCCGCGCGCACTGCAAAGAACTGAGTTTATTATATACAGATTTTGCCCGCGCTCGCCAGTGGCTTCTGCTAAAGCCACTCGCGGCGCGGGCCTGTTCCTGTTAATGTTGAACAACATTTATGCCGGTGGCCCCGTATTTATAAAAAACCACCCCGGCGTCCGCTGCTGCGGCCGCCGCGGTGGTCTTTTCTGTGACTAATTCGTAGCCACCGGCGGGGAGCAGAAACTGCAAAGACCGTAAGGAAAGACCAGGCCGGTCGCGGCTTGCCGCGAGATGGCCGCCGCACCCGGCCTGGCCTGCCTAAATTGTCCCCGCCCAATTATGATACGGCGTATTTACCCACCCATAAGTTAATAGGCGCTAGAGTAGCTGCCCATTTGATAGAATATTTTTAAGGTTCTGGGGAAATACTTCCAAATACTCGGCATTGGCGTAAGGGAGAAATATGTTCGGATTCGGAAAACAGAAAATTGGGTGTCAGGACTTTATTGAGTTGTTTTATGATTTTGCACATCAGGTGGGATTTGAAGCGGTAGAACATAGTCCGCAAGTCTATGAACATTATTTTCCCGGCATAGATAGAAATATTATTGAGACGGAGAGATTCCTCTTTATTATTTGGGCGCTGGATCTTAAACTCTCACAGCTTAATTGGGACAAAAGGCAAGAAATAATTGTCGGGCTTCTCATGAAGTATTTGAAAAAGATTGGTAAATTAGATGGCCCGTGGCAGCCTGAATCGGTTACTCCGCTGCGGAATAAGCACAAGGAATACTACGAAGCCTTGGGCACTGGCAAAAAATTTTCTCTTGAAAACAAGTTTATACGGAATATCTTTGGCACCGAAACGGTTCCTGAAAACGAGCGCCGTGTGCCTGCCATGTCGGAGAACATGCAGGAAATTATGGCGGTCATGGATAGAGACTTTACTGGCAAATACAAGGTCGTGTAGAGAAATGTATGCAGTAAAGTCTTGTAATAACACTCACCCAAAACGAAACCGCCAGACTTTCCCGGCGGTTTAAACGACCTTCTTTTAAATCAATTTACGTGGACATCACATCCTGCCACCTTATTCTTAAAGACCGGTTGCGGATTTCCGGATATTCTCAACATTTGCTGTATACCAGCTATGCCAAGTATCCAACAAGTTTTGTCCTCTCGTCATTTGCCCATTGTCGCTATTTCTAAAGCCGCCATTTAGTAACTCAAGGCCATTTAAATAATTGGCTTTGAAATTATTACCAAGCTGCGGATAAATTTCATTTAAAGCATTTAAGTCTACCTGCCGCCCCTCGCTGAGCGCACTTTCAAACAAACCAAACATTTTTATGAGAGTTTCTTTACCTAAGTCCTTCTCATAGGTCAACATAGCGGCCTGGTTGGAATAATTAAGCGAATTTACAAAGTGGACACTTATTAATTTGCTTTTTGGAGCAGGAGAAAGCACGTAATAAGGCCATATTGCAGCTTTCATTGTCGGCACAATTTGCCCAAGGGTAATCCAGCGCAAGAACCCATTTGTTTTTGCGTACTGCCAGTTATAATATGGCGTGAACACCAATATAGCCAGCGCCACATACACAAGGAATGCTAATTCAAGAATTCTTTTCATACCGCCCCCAATTTGAATCGCTTTTTATAGCACGGTTTTTAAACCGGCATTTCTCTCACCGAATTTCCAGCCTTATAAAACAAAGTTCCCTGTATTGCACTTGCTGAATATATAACTTGTAATCCAAAATCGTATTGATAAGCCGCGTCTGTAAGAAATGCCAGTATTTTCTCCCGATCATCAGCGAGCTCTGATGGCCCTGCCCCAACTTTTTTGCATTCAACAATCAACACATTTCGCTTTTCTGATCCGGATTTGCGGTTATGGATTATTATGTCGGGTCTTACTGTTTTAGTTTCTCCGTCAATCTCCAACGTCTTTGGATTAATCCCTTGTCTGTTGAACTCGATATCAACGTAGTATTCTTCTTCGATATCGGGAAACATCCTGGGGAGTCGTTTTTCCAAGTGAGTGGCCAATTTATGATTTATGCATACCTCATGCAATTTGCGCCCATTTTCGGAATTGCCACCTGGGCAGCCAAATAAAAGACCATCCTGCCTTCTCAAATCAATAAAGGACTCTCGCAGTAAGCTTAAAAGCCGTTCTCTCATCTAGTAATTCCGCTTTACTCCGACAGAAAGAGCGATTAGCGCAAGAACCTCAAACGGGACAATGCCAACAACCAGCACTCTGGTTACAACCAAAACAGCGAACAATCCAAACACCCAAAGGCAGACTTTGCCTAAAGCGTTTTGTCTAAGGCGCAGTCCCTTGGGTCTGTACTTTCGCTCAAATACAGAAAATCCAATTAGCGCACCCAATCCCAATATATATACAGCCATAACCCTCCAAACAGTATGTAGAGAATCTATCCCCAAATCAAAATGGTATTAGTTATAAACCCTTGAGTAAAGCGGAAATTGATGTTCGCAATGCCTTCGCAAGTTTTTCAATATTGGCTAGTGTGATATTCTTTTCCGCGCGCTCTATCATGCCGATGTATGTCCTATGGAATCCTGATCTTTCCGCAAAGCCTTCCTGGGAAAGCCCCAGCTTTTTTCTCTCGGCCCTGACCCGTTTAGCGAATTTAAGAAGAATCGGCTTTTTCATACTTAAAGGATATTAATTCGCTAACTATAACTCTACACACGATAGTTAGCAGATATTGTATAATAACTGCGGGATGGTAGGGGAAGCCTTATAACAGCGAAGATTTATGCGCGCGGGGAATAATTTTCTTTGTTGTACGGACGCCGAAGGCGGACGGGAGCGGCCGGGCCAAGGCCCACGTTTATTGGGCCGGCCGGCCGCGCAAAAGGAGGTAATTGTAAGATGCA